>JACXTT010002677.1_pt1 | contig 27981 bp, 25 predicted proteins | sample 9270951 | NCBI WGS metagenome assembly JACXTT01 (sample SAMN15532306, study PRJNA645909) | rock metagenome | isolation source: weathered quartz diorite | place: Puerto Rico | collected 2017-06-21 | reverse complement strand
GCCACGCATGGCAAGCCCGACACCGTCAATGCCCACCCGCACCTGTCCGGCGAGACCATCGCGCTGGTGCACAACGGCATCATCGAGAACTACGAGCCGCTGCGCGAGGAACTGCGCGCCGTAGGCTACGGCTTCGAGTCGCAGACCGATACCGAAGTCGTCGCTCACCTGATCCACCAGGCCTACAGCTACCCGAGCAGCGCCACGCGCGGCGACCTGTTCGCCTCGGTGCGCGCCGTGACCAAGCGCCTGCACGGTGCCTACGCCATTGCCGTGTTCGCCAAGGACCAGCCCGAGCGCGTGGTCGGCGCGCGCGCCGGCTCGCCGCTGGTGGTGGCGCTCGGCGACGGTGAAGCCTTCCTGGCTTCCGACGCGCTGGCCGTGGCCGGCACCGCCAACCGCATCATCTACCTGGAAGAGGGCGATGTCGTCGAAATCACGCTTGATGGCGTGACCATCCGCGACGGCCACGACCACCTGGTCGAGCGCGAGGCGCGCGTGGTCGAGGCGCACGCCGCCACGGTCGACCTGGGCCCGTACCGCCACTTCATGCAGAAGGAGATCTTCGAGCAGCCGCGCGCGCTCGGCGACACGCTCGAAGGCATCGAGGGCATTTCGCCGGCGCTGTTCGGCGAGCGGGCTGCCGAAGTCTTCCCGGGCATCGACAACGTGCTGATCCTGGCCTGCGGCACCAGCTACTACTCGGGCTGCACGGCCAAGTACTGGCTCGAAAGCATCGCCAAGATCCCGACGCAGGTCGAAGTGGCCAGCGAGTACCGCTATCGCGAAACCGTGCCGAATCCGCGCGCGCTGGTGGTCGTGATCTCCCAGTCGGGCGAGACCGCCGATACCATGGCCGCGCTGCGCCACGCGCGCGCGCTCGGCCATACCCACACGCTGTCGATCTGCAACGTGGCGACCAGCGCCATGGTGCGTGAAACCGAGATGCGCTTCCTCACGCGCGCCGGCACGGAAATCGGCGTGGCCTCGACCAAGGCCTTCACCACCCAGCTCGCCGCGCTGTACATGCTGACGCTGGCGCTGGCCAAGGTACGCGGCTTCCTGTCCGAAGAGGCCGAGGCCCGGGACATGGCCAACCTGCGCCATCTGCCCGCCGCGCTGCATGGCGTGCTGGCGCTCGAGCCGCAGATCATCGCCTGGTCGGAAGAGTTTGCGCGCCGCGAGAACGCGCTGTTCCTTGGCCGCGGCAAGCACTACCCGATCGCGCTCGAAGGCGCGCTCAAGCTCAAGGAAATCTCGTACATCCACGCCGAGGCCTATCCCGCCGGCGAACTCAAGCATGGCCCGCTTGCGCTCGTGACCGATGCCATGCCGGTGGTGACCGTGGCGCCGAACGACGCGCTGCTGGAGAAGCTCAAGTCCAACATCCAGGAAGTGCGCGCGCGTGGCGGGCGCCTGTACGTGTTCGCCGACAGCGACACGCACATCCAGTCGACGGACGGCATCCAGGTGATCCGCATGCCTGAGCACTACGGCGACCTGTCGCCGATCCTGCACGTGGTGCCGCTACAGCTGCTGGCGTACCACACTGCGTGCGCGCGCGGGACCGATGTGGATAAGCCACGAAACCTGGCCAAGTCGGTGACGGTGGAGTAAGGCCGGGGGCTGATCGGACAGTTGTGTGATTATTTGCAATATCGCTGCCGGGTCCGGCTGGACCCGCCTGTGCCCTTGCTGTCTGGCTGAAGAAAAGAAGGAATTTGGTGTGCCGACGATTCAGAGAGCACACCCTTGCATTCCGACAAATGTGCATTTGTGCCCTGGTTGCGCGATCTAACTACGCATCCCTACAAAGGTGGCTTCGCCAGACACGTGAGCCAGTAGACGGGGGCATTCTTGGCTCCGGTATTGCAAGCTTAGGTCAGCCCCGCTCAACCCAGCGGCGATGCAATCATTCTGTAGTACTAGGGCTCCAGAATGCCTGGCCGATCTGGTCCGAACGCGCCAGGTCTGCCACCAGCCGATCAAGCTCATCGCCATCGACCGACGTCGACATCAGCACCGCTTCGATCTCCACGTCATTCGCGCCGAAGGCGTGGATCTCGAGGTCGCGAGTCGGATAGTTGCTCGCTTCCAGCGTTTGCTCCAGCAAGCGCAACGCCTCCTTTTGCGACTGGCGGGGGGCAATGACATAAACCGTGTTTGTCACCTCCACGGCAGGGGTGTCGATGGGCTGCTGATTGATGCGGTTAACCAGCGGCCGCAGCAGAGTATTGGCGCCCAGCACGAACAGGCAGCCGAGCGCGGCTTCCAGGATGAGATCCGCGCCAGCGCTGGCGCCTACCGCGGCCGACCCCCACAGAGTGGCGGCTGTATTGAGGCCGCGGACATTGCCCTCTTCCCGCATGATCACGCCGGCCCCCAGGAAACCGATGCCCGAGACCACATAGGCGACCACGCGCACGGCACCGTCGTGCCCGGCCAGTCGGCTGGCCATGTCAACGAAAATGGCCGCGCCGACTGCGACCAGCACATTGGTGCGAAGCCCCGCGGTGCGCTGCCGGTACTGTCGTTCGTATCCGATCACTGCGCCCAAGACGAAAGCAGCGCTCAAACTGATGGTGGTGTCAAGCAATGAGTCCAGGTTAATGTTCTGGATGGCTTCCAAGGTCATGGTTTGCACGCGTTCGTCATAGTGATGGCGCTTATACACCCACAACGTGTCACTACGCCACTGCCCCGCAAGACAGCAACGTGACTGCGCCCGTAAAGTCACCGAAGGCGAGCTACTGCCATCCGAATCGGCGAATATAGAACCGTTTCATGGCCGTGGTCAGCAGCGCATAGCTCAGCACAATGCCGACCATCCATGGGAAGTACGCCGGCGGCAAGGCTTGCAGTTTGAAATAGTTCGCCAGCGACCCCATTGGCAGGAGCACGCCAATGGCCATGATCAGCCCAGTCATGCCAATCAGCGGCCAAGCCGCCCGGCTTTCGATGAACGGCAGCTTGGGGGTGCGGATCATGTGGACAATCAGCGTTTGCGTGAGCAGGCCCACCACGAACCAGCCTGACTGGAACAGCGACTGCTGGCCGACGGTCTTGGTGGCAAAGACGAACCACATCACCAAGTAGGTGGTGATGTCGAAGATCGAGCTGATCGGCCCGAAGAACACCATAAATCTGCCGATGTCGGCGGGGTTCCACTGCAGCGGCCTTGCCACCAGTTCGTCGTCTACCCTGTCGAACGGGATGGCGATCTGCGAGATGTCGTACAGCAGGTTCTGCACCAGCAGTTGCAGTGGCAGCATCGGCAGGAATGGCAGGAAGGCGCTGGCTACCAGCACCGAGAACACGTTGCCAAAGTTCGAGCTGGCCGTCATGCGGATGTACTTGAGCATGTTGCAGAAGGTGCGGCGCCCTTCGATCACGCCTTCCTCCAGCACCATCAGGCTCTTCTCCAGCAGGATCAGGTCGGCGGCCTCCTTGGCGATGTCCACGGCACTGTCCACCGAGATGCCGATGTCGGCCGCGCGTAGCGCCGGGGCGTCGTTAATGCCATCGCCCATGAAGCCAACGATATGGCCGTTGGCGCGCAGTGCATGGACCAGGCGCTCTTTGTGCAGCGGCGACAGCCGGGCAAACACGTTGTGCGTCTCTACGATGCGTGCGAGTTCCGCCTTGTCCAGCTTTTCGATGTCGGACCCAAGCAGCATGCCTTGGATCGGCAGACCGACCTCGCGGCAGATCTTGGCGGTGACCAGCTCGTTGTCGCCGGTCAGCACCTTGACCGTCACGCCATGCGCGGCCAGCGCATGCAAGGCCGGCGCGGTCGATTCCTTGGGCGGATCGAGGAAGGCGATGTAGCCAACCAGGGCCAGCTCGCTCTCGTCAGCCACGCCATAGGTCGTCAGCCCTGGCGGCGTCTCCTTCATGGCCACGGCGACAACGCGCAGGCCTTCTTCGTTGAGGTCGTGCGTGACCTTGCGCACCTGCGCCAGCAGCGCCGCGTCCAGCGGCAGCACAGATCCGTTGACCTGCACGCGCGTGCACACGCTCAGGATTTCCTCGACGGCGCCCTTGCAGATCAGTTCGTTGTGGTCCTCGCGCTCTGACACCACGACCGACATGCGGCGGCGCTGGAAGTCGAACGGGATCTCGTCGACCTTGCAATAGTCCCGGACCGGCTCGAGTTCCTTCTGCAGTTCGCCGTGCTCGAGCACGGCGCGGTCCAGCAGGTTCTTCAGCCCCGTCTGGAAATAGCTGTTCAGGTAGGCGTGCTTGAGCACGTCGGTCGACACATTGCCCAGTACGTCAGTGTGGCGCTCCAGTACGATCTTGTCCTGCGTCAGCGTGCCGGTCTTGTCGGTGCACAGCACGTCCATGGCACCGAAGTTCTGGATGGCGTCGAGCCGCTTGACGATGACCTTGCGCCGCGACAGCAGCACCGCGCCCTTGGCCAGGGTCGAGGTGACGATCATTGGCAGCATCTCCGGGGTCAGGCCCACGGCTACCGACAGGGCGAAGAGGAAGGCCTCCATCCAGTCGCCCTTGGTGAAGCCGTTGACCAGCAGCACGATCGGCACCATCACCAGCGCGAAACGGATCAGCAGCCAGCTCACCTGGTTCACGCCGGCCTGGAAGGCCGTCACCGTGCGGTCGGTGGCGGTCACGCGCGCGGCCAGCGTCCCGAAATAGGTGCGGTTGCCGGTTTCCAGTACCACGGCGGTGGCCGCGCCGGAGACCACGTTGGTGCCCATGAAGGCAATATTGTCCAGCTCGAGCGGACTTTCCGCATGGTGACGCCGCTCGGCGAACTTTTCCACCGGCAGCGATTCACCGGTCATGGCCGCCTGGCTGATGAACAGGTCCTTGGCGACCAGGATGCGGCAGTCGGCGGGAATCATGTCGCCGGCCGAGAGCGCCACGATCTCACCGGGCACCAGTTCGCGCAACGGCACCTCGATCCTGGCGGGCGGCTTCGAATGCAGTTGCACATTGAAGAACTGCGCACTGGTGGCGGCAATCTGGGCGGCCAGATCCCGCCGCACCACGGTGGCGGTCGTGCTGACCATGGCCTTCAAGGCCTCGGCGGCCTGGTTCGAGCGGCGCTCCTGCACGAAGCGGATCAGCGTGGACAGCACCACCATCGTGCCGATCACGATGGTGGCCTTGACGTCCTCGGTCACATAGGAGATCGCAGCCAGCACCGTCAGCAGCAGGTTGAATGGGTTCCGGTACGAATGCCACATATGCAGCCAGGCCGGCAGCGGCTTCTCTTGATCGACTTCGTTGGGGCCAAAGCGCTTGAGACGCTCCTGCGCTGTGACCGCGGTCAGGCCGTCCTCGTGCGAGTGCAGGCGCACCAGCACCGCGGCCACGTCATCGCGGGCGGCCCGTTGCAGCTCCCGCGTCAGGCGCTCCGGCATGGCGCGCGACGGTCCAGGCTCACCCAGCGACTCGAACATCGCCAGCCGGCGGAAATGATGTGTGACCCGGCGCGTGCGCAGGAAGGCGCCGTAGAGGGTTTTCAGGAAATCAAAGTTCATGACCGAATCTCCCGGATCGGGTTACGCCGCCGTAGCGCCTCATCCTGGATTGAGGCGCCGGCGTATACGAGGTGGCGGCGCGCCCATGCGAGGCGGCCTGTGGTGTCTAAAGGAGGAGCGGAGCCAGCCAGTGGCCCACCGACTCAAAACTCGGCGTGAAAACGGATGCTGTCAATGCCGATTGAGACCTCGGCGGTTAGCAACCGGACAAAAGATGCGATCGCGCCCCGACCTGTGATGTTGCCGCCGTCGAGCGGGTGTTGTACGGCGCCGGCGGTGATTGAGAGTTCGTCGGCGACAGCCGGGTCGTCGAAGTTCAGTGTCCCCGGAAAGAAGCGGTTGCCGGCAATGCCGTGCGCGCGCGACGGGCCGGGAACGAACGCGGCAAGTGCGAGCGCTGCCGCGCAACTGCGGACAAATGCGGATGGATGGAACATGGTCCAGAGAGACTCCGCGGTCCGGCCGCGAAGGCGCATTCTTGTCATTGTCGGACAGCTGCGGCACCCATCGCTAGGCGCCGCGCCTTGCGCTGGTGCTCCGACGGAACGTGTGAGTCGATCGTTGCGGTTATTGCGCCGGCAGCGGGTGAACTTCCACCGTAATGTGGGACAGTGCTTGGAACCTTCGCAGCAACGCGTGATAGAACTGCGGCCCGCGCTGGGACTGCCGGGTCCCCACTGAGATCACCGCCCCCAGATGGCCGGGGCCGATGCGCCAGACGTGCAGGTCGAGCAGAGTGTCGCCGTCGGCTTCCAGGGCGGTCTTGATGCGGCCTCCAATCTGCTTGTCCGGGAGCATGTCAACCAGGATGCCGCCGGTGTCGCGCAGCAGCCCGTACGACCAGTTGGCGATGACTAGCGCGCCTACCACGCCGGCCAGCGGGTCCATCCACAGCCAGCCGAATGCCTTGGCCAACAGCAGGCCGATTATGGCGAGCACCGAGACGACGGCATCGGCCAGCACGTGTACATAGGCCGCGCGCATGTTGTGGTCACGGTGATGCACATCGTCGCTCACTTGCCCGTGCGCGTGGTCGTGCTCCTCAAACGCGACCGTATGCTCCTGCCCACCGATACTGAGCACGGCCGTGAAGGCGTGCGGCTCCGAAATCTCCGACGTGGATTCCAGACAATGCGCCTTGCGGACCAGCGCGAATTCCTCGCGGGTGCCATCGGGGCGGATGGTGGTGACCGTCGCCACGTCGTTCGGCAGCTCGGCGGTTTCGCCGGCCAGGCGGAAGACTGGCGGCCTGCCGTCCTCGATGATCGACAGCGCCAGCACGCCCGCCGGCGTGGCTATGTGCTGCACTTCACCACCGTGCGCGTCGCCATGGCCGGCACCGTGATGATGGCCGTGGGAATGACCATGGCTGTGGTCGTGATGGTCGTCGCTCAGGAGCCAGGCGCTGGCGATGTTCACCAGCAAACCAACGACCGCGATCGGGATCGCCTCACCAAAGTGGATCGGTACCGGCGAGAAGAAGCGCGCCACCGCCTCGTAGCCGATCAGCAGCGCAATCATCGCCAGGACGATAGCGCTGGTGAACCCGGCCAGGTCGCCCAGCTTTCCCGTGCCGAACACGAAGCGCGCGTCATTCGCGTGTCGGCGCGCATAAGTGTAGGCCAGCGCCGCGATCAGCATGGCACCGGCGTGTGTCGACATGTGCAGGCCGTCAGCCACCAGCGCCAGGGAGCCGAACATGCCACCGCCGATGATCTCGGCGGCCATCATCAGGGCGCATAACACGATGACGGTCCAGGTCTTGCGCTCGTTCTTCTCATGCCCTGCACCCAGGAACACGTGGTCATGGCCGACGGCGAACGGCGTCTCATAGAAATTGCTCATGGCGGCTCACTTGAAGTAGCTATGCACGACCTCGATCAGCTGCTCCTTGGCGCTGCCCTCGGCGTGCTCATGGTCGGAATCGGCCTCGGTGAGGTGCGTGCGGATGTGGTCTTCCAGCACCACGGCCAGCAGGCCATTCATGGCGCCGCGGCAGCTTGTGATTTGCTGCAAGACCGGGACGCAGCCCTGTTCTTCCTCCAGGGCACGTTCGATAGCATCGAGTTGGCCGCGGATGCGACGTATGCGATTCAACAGCTTCTGTTTTTCACGGACTGTGTGGCTCATTCTTACTTTGAGGCATATAGGGTAGGGGGGTATATTACCATAATTCGATGTGGTCAATTTATCCGCGCGTCTCTTGTGGTCATTAAATCGACGCGAAGTCTCGTGACCGAACTCGAAGCGATTCTCCAAGTAGCTTGGCGGGCAGGCGGAGCGCGCGCATTCCGTTACTTGACAACTCACTCTTGGTAGAAGCGCGATCCTCGGCGCGTGAGCGGCCCTTGTCAGGATCTGGCCGCATCGGGCCTCATTGGTATTGCGCAGCCTCTGGCGGCTAAATTGGCTGACCGAGTGGCCATCGATCTTGACCTGGCACTAGGCAGCTGCACCAGCAGCCCATGCCGCGGCGAGCGTAGGCAGTTACCGAGATTGCGGTCAGCATAGCGGCAACAATAAGCCCCTCTACCGGCTTGTCCGGCGACATTACTCGCTGTCAGACTTGGCGATAGTCTTTGAGCGAGGGCGCCCGGCCCGCTCACACAATGGACAGACCCGCATCAGCAACGGCGCACGGTTTTCCTCAGGTAAGGATGCCTCTTCGCCCCTGATCAAAACGCATTTGCAGCCTTGCATGGCGGGTGCTGGACGGTCCAGCGCGCTGGCTGGCGCCACAGCATAGCGGACCCCAAGCTGCACCCGACGCTCCCAACTGCCTGTGGGGTCCAGCGCGAGCAGCCACAAACGCGTCTGCAACGACCAGTTCAACACGGTTTCGTGCCGGATGTCGAGTTGCCTGGCGCACTCGGCCACCTGCATGGGTCGACTAATCAGGCCGAAGTACGTCCACAACTTGGCCGGCGCCTTCAGCCTGGCCATCGGCGTGCCCGTCAACCGATTGAATCGCCGGTGGCAGTGCGGGCAGAAAAACTGCGGCAGGCCGCTGCTATCGTTTCCGTCGCAATTCGCTCCGCTTGTGCGGCAGCGAGGGCAGCGCGGCGGTCGGCGGTTTAGCGTATGCAGCTTGCGCCAAGCTGATTGCAGAAAGGCCTCCAAATCATGATCGACTGCGTCGACGGCCCCGGCTGGCCGGATATGCAGCAGGGCCGTGGTCTTGCGCGGATCACTCGGATAGCGGATGTCGCATGTGTCCGCCGAGGCAGTAGTACAGCCACGTCCTGAGTGCATCGGCCGCTGTCGCAGGGATCGTGTCATCTGGTAAATAGGAATGATCCGGGGGTGATCGCGCTCAGCAATGCGGCTTTCCGGCAAAGTCTTGGACAGGGTCATGGAGAAGGCACTGGAGCACTCCGCTCTCGCCTTGATTGCGGCGCGGATCTGACGGAGGCCGTCATCGCCACTCGCGGCGATGCTGTATGAACAGCAGCTCACCTCCGTGGCCGAGCATCAGACCAACGTGGAAACTGCCCTCCGCCGTGTCCGCGTGATCACTAGTCGGTAGCCTTCGCTCCCGCGTCGGTTACCGCCACCTCGGCCGGCCGGTTCCACCATCCGCCGCCCAGCGCCTGGAACAGCGCGGCCGTATCACCGAAACGCGTGGCCTGCGCCTGCACCAGGGTAATCGCCGTCTGCTGATAGGCATTTTCCGCGGTCAGCAAGGCCAGGTAGTTGACGTAGCCAAGCTCCTGCTGTTTGCGCGTGAGATCGAACGAGGTCTTGGCCGCTTGCTCGGCCGCCACGGCCGCGTTCAGGGCATCGGCGTCGGCGTGGAGCGCGTGCAGCGTATCCGCCACGTTCTGAAGTGCGGTCAGTACCGTGCTGCGATACTGTGCCGCAGCCTGGGCCAAGGCCGCCTCGGCGCCACGTTGCCGATGCATCAGGGTGCCACCATCAAACAGCGTCTGGGCCACGTTGCCGGCAAGGGTAAAGAACTGCCCGGAAGGCCAGAACATCTGGTTGAAGATCGACGCATTGCCGCCCAAGGCTGCACTGAGGGAAATCTGGGGCAGGCGCGCTGCCACGGCCACGCCGACCTGTGCGCTGGCCGCATGCAGTTGTTCCTCAGCGGCGCGGATGTCGGGACGCTGATCTACCAACTGGGACGGGAGGCTGACGGGCAGCTCATCCGGCAGGTGCAGGGAGGCCAGCGTAAACGTCTCTTCCACGTCGACGTCGGGCGTATTGCCAACCAGGACGCGGATCAGGTCCCGCGTCTGCGCCAGCTGCTTCTCCAGCGGGGGGAGCAACTGCTTCGCCTGCGCCAGTGCCGTTTCCTGCGCCGCCACATCGAGACCCGCCGCAGCGCCGAGCTTGAGCTGTGCCCGCATGATCTCGAGCGAGCGGGTATTGGCGGCGATGATGCGATTGACCGCAGCAATCTGGTCCCGCACCGATGCCTCCTGGATCGCGGCGGCGACCACATTGGAGGCCAGCGTGATATAGGCGGCCTCAAGCTGGAAGCGCTGGGCTTCCGTTTGCGCCTTGAGCGATTCCACTGCCCGCCGGTTTGCGCCGAAGACGTCGGGCACGTAGCCGACCGTCAGCTGGGCGCTGTGCCAGTTGTAGATCACCGGCGTGGGCTCTGGGGGCGTGGTGTCTGTCTGCCCCGTCTGGATCACGTTTCCGTTGCCTTGCAGGCCCGGCGAGTTACCGCCCGTGTTGCCTGAAATCTTGATGCGCGACGGCGAATAGCTCGCCGAGATCGTGGGGAAGAACAGGCCGCGTTGCGCGTACACGTTCTCCTGTGCCTGGCGCAGCGACGCCTTGGCGATGTCGATGGTCGGATTGGCCTTGAATGCCTTGCGGATCAGCGAGTCGAGTTCTGGCGAGCGGAACAGGGACCACCACTCGCCCGGAATGTCGCGCCCGGTGCTGAATGTCTGCGCCGCCCCGGCGGTGCCGGGTGCGGAGGCGGTCGACTGCGGCAGCGGTGCCGGCGCGTAGTCGCTGGCTTTGGGCGCTTCCGGACGGTGAAAATCGGGCCCGACCGCGCAGCCACCGGACGCCGCGGCAGCCAGTGCTGCGGCGAGTTGCACCAGTGTCTTCCTGGCTCTGCATTCAACGGGGTGCATGCGCATCGCTTTTACCTAACTCGCATCGTCTTCGAACGCTGGGCCGAACCGATGCTTTGTACGGCCGGTGCTACCAGCAGCTTTCCTCACCCCCGACCGTCGCGGCATGGCGTGCCCATTCCGGGCCGGCGATGGAATTGCGGCGATTCTATGCATGAACCGATAGGCGGCATACTGTGATTGTTCACAGTAGACCGGACCGGCCCAGCAACTGCATCATGCGGAAAATTTCCGTATTTGGGGGTCCGTCGTGCGTCTCGATGCAAAATCCGCCGCCATCGGGGGCGGTGTCGCCGCCATCGCTGTGGCTGGTCTGATGTTCGCGTTCTCAGGCCGGACGCAACCGACCGGCCTGTACGGGCCGCAGTCTGAGCCGGGCAAAGCCGGCGGAGCACCCGCGATAGCGGCGGCCCCGCGCGGCGATGCTGTGGCGCTGACCACGACCCAGATGCAGCACGTCAAGGTGGCGCCGGTCGAGGAGCACGAGTTCGCCAATCAGCGCGAGGCCGTCGGCAATATCGACTTCAACCAGGATCGCTCGGTCCAGGTATTCACCTCTTACCAAGGCAAGATTCGCAACGTCTTCGCCAAGGTCGGCGAGGATGTGGTGAAGGGGAAACCACTATTCGACATCGACAGCCCGGATTACGTGCAGGCCCAGTCCACCCTGATTTCGGCAGCGGGCACCCGCAAGCTAACCACCAAGGCGCTGGAGCGCGCCCACCAGTTGTTCGAGATCCAGGGCATCGCGCAGAAGGACCTGGACCAGGCCGTCTCCGACCAGCAGGCCGCTGAAGCCGCCCTTAAGGCTGCGCGCGATGCGATGGCCATCTTTGGCACCAGCTCGGCCGAGATGGACCGGATCGTCGAGCAGCGCAAGATCAATTCGATCCTGACCGTGACCAGCCCGATTACCGGGCGGGTGACGGCCCGCAATGCGCAGCCTGGATTGCTGGTGCAGCCCGGCAGCGGGACCGCCCCGTTTACCGTGTCGGACATCTCCACCATGTGGATGCAGGCCTTCGTAGCCGAAGCGGACAGCCCGCTGCTGCACGTGGGCCAGCCAGTCCAGGTCAAGGCCCTGGCATACCCGGGCCGCGTGTTCGCAGGCACAGTGACCACGATCGGCGCCACCATTGACCCGGCCACCCACCGCATGCTGGTGCGCTCCGAAATACAGGACCCCAAGCATGAGCTGCGCCCGGGCATGTTTACGTCGTTCGTGATCCGCACCGGGGACACTGCCCGCACGGCGGCCATCGCGGCAGATGGCATCGTGCGCGAAGGCGACGGCACCATGACGGCATGGGTGACCACCGACCACAAGCGCTTCGTGCGGCGCGTGGTCAAGCTCGGCCAGCAACAGGATGGTCTGATCCAGATCGTCGATGGACTCAAGCCTGGCGAACTGGCAGCGAATGAAGGCGCGCTCTTTCTGAGTAACGCTGCTGCCCTCGCCAGCCAATAAGCCGGCTAGTCCAGTTTTCCCGATCCATCGAAGACTCACAAAGAGGTAGACCGTGCTGAGGGCCATTCTCCGGTTGTCGCTGACGCGCCGGCCGCTCATTCTGCTGTTCCTGCTGGTGTTTGTCGGGGCGGGCCTGTTCGCCTTCTCAAAGCTCAACATCGAGGCGTATCCCAATCCGGCACCGGTGATCCTGGAAATCACCGCGCAGGCGCCGGGGCTTTCCGCCGAGGAAATGGAGCGCTACTACACGGTGCCGATGGAGGTGGGGCTGGCCGCCACGCCGGGCGTGGAAAGCATCCGCTCGACGTCTTTCTACGGGCTGTCCTTCGTGCGGGTGACCTTCCGCTACGATATCCCTTATTACTTCGCATACACCCAGGCCGCACTCAGTCTGCAGCAGAATGTCAGTCTGCCCAATAACGTGCAAGCGCAGATCCAGTCCTCGAGCCTGGTGGGCGAGATCTATCGCTACCAGCTGAAGGGTCCCGAGCATTTCGGCCTGACCAACCTGCGCACCATCCAGGACTGGGTGCTGCAGCGTCGCCTGAAGACCGTGCCCGGCGTGCTGCAGGTGGTCAGCTGGGGCGGCACCACCAAGGAGTATGACGTCGAGGCGGACCTGCACAAGCTCGATACGTACAACATCACGCTGCCGCAGATGATCACCGCCCTGGGCAACGCCAACATCAACGTGGGCGGCCGCACCATCAATCTCGGCCAGCAGTCGGTCAATATCCGTGGTGTTGGTCTGATCGAGGACGTCAAGGATATTGAGAAGGTCGTCCTGACCCAAAGCAATGGCGTACCAGTGCAGGTCAAGGACGTGGCCAAGGTAAAGGTCGGCTTCACGCCGCGGCTAGGCAAGTCCGGTCGGGACAATGAGGACGATGTGGTCACCGCCATCGTCGTGATGAACCGGACCTTGCAGACCAATGATGTGGTGGCCCGCGTCAAGGCCGAGATCGACAAGATCAACAGCGATGGCACGCTGCCGGCGGGGGTCAAGATTGCCCCATATTACGACCGCTCTACGCTGGTCTCGGTGACCACCCACACCGTGCTCCATAGCCTTGTATTCGGCTGCCTGCTGGTGTTCTTCATCCAGTGGATCTTCCTGGGCGACCTGCGCAGTGCGATCATTGTCAGCGTCAACATCCCGTTCGCCCTGTTTTTCAGCATCATGATTCTGGTGCTACTGGGCGAGTCGGCCAACCTGCTGTCGGTCGGGGCGGTGGACTTCGGCATCATCGTGGATTCCTCCGTGATCCTGGTGGAGAACGTGTTCCGCAACTTCCAGATGCCCCTTGCCGAGCAGCAGCGGCTGCTGGCCAGCCGCGACGCAAAGATTCTGGGACTGCGCGTGCCCGAGCGCCTGCGCATGATCTTCGTTAGTGCACTTCAGGTGGACCGGGCGGTGCTCTTCTCGGCCCTGATTACGGTGGCTGCCTTCGTGCCGCTGTTCACCATGCAAGGCGTGGAGGGACAAATCTTCGGGCCGATGGCGCGGACCTACGGCTATGCCTTGCTGGGGGCACTGATCGCGACCTTCACCATTACTCCGGTGCTGTGCACCTATCTGTTGCCGAAGCACATTGAGGAAAAGGAAACGTGGCTAGTGCGCGGCCTGCACCGCGTCTACGCGCCGGCGCTGCGGTGGTCGCTCTCCAATAAGAAGGTGGCGGTGATCGTCGGCGCCATGGTGCTGGTGGTGACCGGGCTGCTGATGCCGCGGCTGGGCACCGAATTCCTGCCGTCACTGGAAGAGGGCAATCTGTGGATTCGCGCCACCATGCCGCAGACCGCCTCGCTCGAGGCCGGCATCCCACCGGTGGCGAGGATGCGTCAGATCCTGCTGAAGCATCCTGAGGTGGCCACGGTGGTATCGCAGCATGGCCGCCCCGACGATGGCAGCGATGCAGCAGGCTTCTATAACGCCGAGTTCTTCGTGCCGCTCAAACCGTTTGACCAATGGCCGGCCGGCATGACCAAGGAGAAGCTGGTTGAGGATGTGCAGAAGGAGTTCGCCGACGAGTTCGCCGGGATCTCGCTGAACTTCTCACAGTACATCCAGGACAACGTCGAAGAGGGCTTGTCCGGTGTGAAGGGCGCCAACTCGGTCAAGATCATCGGCCGCGACCTGGCCGTGTTGGAGAAGCTCGCCGATCAGGTGGAGCACGAGATGGGCCAGGTCAAGGGTGTGGCCGACCTCGGCGTGTTCCGCGTGCTCGGCCAGCCCAACCTCAATATCAAGATCAACCGCGAAGCCGCGGCGCGCTATGGGCTGAACACCGGCGACGTCAACACGGTGGTGCAGGCCGCGCTCGGCGGCACCCAGGCCACCACGGTGCTGGAGGGGGACCGCCAGTTTGGGCTGACGGTGCGCCTGGCGCCGGAATACCGCGGCAATCTCGAGGCGGTCCGCAATATCAAAGTGGCCTACCAGACGCCGAGTGGGCCCAACGCATACGTTCCGCTGAGCGCGCTGGCCGATATCACGCTCGACACCGGCGCCTCCTACATTTACCACGAGCGCAACCAGCGTTACATCCCAATCAAGTTCAGCGTACGCGGGCGCGATCTGGGCGGCACTGTGGCCGAAGCCCAGGCGCGCATCACGAAGGCGATCCAATTGCCCGAGGGCTACCACATCGAATGGGCGGGCGAGTTCGAGGAGCTGGAACTGGCGAAGAAGCGGCTCGAGCTGATTGTGCCGGTCAGCATCCTGATGATCCTGGTGCTGCTGTACGGTCTCTTTAACTCGCTGCGCGACAGCCTGATGGCGCTGGCGGGCATTCCGTTTGCGATTGCCGGTGGCGTGGCGGCACTGTTCATCACCGGGCTCGACTTCAGTATCTCGGCAGCGATCGGCTTTGTTTCGCTGTTCGGCGTGTCGGTGATGGACGGGATCCTGATGATCACCTATTACAACGAATTGCGGCAGCAGAATCTCAAATCGACAGAGGCGATGTTCCACGCCGCGCAGCACCGGATGCGTCCGATGCTGATGACAGCGCTCTCCGCCTGTATCGGCCTCTTCCCGGCGGCAATCTCCACGGGCATCGGCAGCCAGGTGCAACGCCCGCTTGCCACCGTGGTCGTTGGCGGCATGCTGGTCGGGCCGCTGATGCTGCTGGTGATCGTGCCAGCGCTGCGGATGGTATTCCTGGGCAAGGATAAGGGGCCGGACGCCGACGGGACAGCCGAGGCAAGCGCCCAGCCGTGATCCGGATCAGGATCCGCTGCGGGCCGGCGGCCCGCAGCCGCGGCCTTTAGGGATTGGGAGAGCCTGGTCCGACGATGTCGGCCGAAGCAGCCGTGAGCAGCGTCCCGATTCGGGAGGCAACAGCGCGCTTCATAGCGTCCCGATCCCCATCAATGGTTGATGCTGTGTCCTTCTCTGCGACAAGCATGGAAATACTAGGATCGATCACAGTATGAATCACTCGATGCCACCCGCCTCGGGCCGGCCCGTCAGGCGAGGCGGATTGCGCCGGCTCGCCCGCCTGCCAGCCTCCGTGCCGATGCTGCGGCCGATTCGGGTCCGTCTGGTGCTGGTGCTCGTGCTGTTCCTGCTGTTGGTAATCGGCGTTGGACTCTTCGGTATCAATCGGCTTGCCAGTTTCCACAACGTGTCAGCCCAGATCAGCGGCCGCTGGCTGCAGAGCAACCGTATCCTGGGCGAGCTCAACAACAGTATTTCCGATTTCCGCGGCAACGAGGGCGACCTGCTGATCGCCGTCTCGCGCGCCGACCTGCATGCGGCGGCGGCGCAGCTTGCCAAGCTAGACGACGTCGTTGCAGAGGCCACGACCCGCTACACGAAGATCGAGCACGATCCGAACGAGCTTGCACTCTTTCAGCAGTTCACCACTCAGTGGGAGGCCTATCGAGTGCTGGCCACCCGCGTCATGAAGCTGGCCAAGGCGCACGAGGCCGCTGCGGCGATTGCGCTGTATCACGGCGAATCGCGGCGTGCCTATGACCTGGCCAACGGCACGCTGGACACCCTGACGGCACGCAATATTGCCGGGGCCTCCGAGGCCACCGAACGCGAAGCCGAAGCCTATCAGGAGGCGCTCGGGCTGATCGCCACGGCGATCCTGGTGTCGATCTGCCTGGTGATCGCGGGGGTCGCCTATATCGTCAAGTCGGTTTCAGGCCCGATCGCCAGCCTGGTCGAATGCATACATTGCATCACCGATAACCACCTGCACATTGACATCCCCGGTGCCGCTCGGCAGGACGAGATTGGCGATATTGCGCGCGCGGTGGTGCGCTTTCGTGACAACACCATTGAGCTCAAGCGCAGCAAGGCAGCGCTTGCCGCACAGACGGCAATGCTGCAGGAGACGCTCGTGAACGAGCGCCGCATGGGCGAATTGCAACGCAATTTCGTCGCGATGGCCTCGCACGAATTCCGCACGCCGCTGAATGTCATCGACGGCCATGCCCAACGGCTGGCCCGGATGAAGGAGTCGCCATCCACTGAGATCCTCGGCGAGCGCAGCGGCAAGATCCGCACCGCTGTGCAGCGCATGACCAGCCTGATTGACCACCTGCTCGATTCCTCGCAATTGCTCGACAGCATGACGCTGAGCGCGCTGCAGTGCACCGATTTCTCCTTGCCCCGGCTGCTGCATGAAGTCTGCGCGATGCACCGCGACAGTTCGCCGACTGCCCGAATCGAGGAGGTTGTCGACGCCGGCGTCCCAGAGGTCTTTTGTGGCGATGCCGAGCTGCTGTTCCGCGCTTTTAGCAACCTGCTGGGCAACGCGATCAAGTATTCCCCTGAGCATTCGCCGGTCACGGTGCGAGTGTCCGGCGATGCCGACGCCGTCCGCGTTGCGTTCACCGATCATGGCATCGGTATCCCTGAAAAGGATCTCGGCCATCTGTTCGAGCGTTACGTACGCGGCGGCAACGTGGCCGGGACGGCAGGCGCCGGCGTGGGCCTGTATCTCGTCAAGCTTGCGGCCGAGCTGCATCGAGGCAGGGTCAACGTCAGCAGTATCGAGGGGAAAGGGGCCCGCTTCGAATTGTGGCTGCCGCGCCGGCGCACGGATCCGGATCGTGATTCCAACGCGCCGGCATCTGACCCGGTCAGCGCGAGCGTCGCATCAAGCCAAACGCGACGGCAACTGTGATGAACAGCAAGAGTACGGCGTCTACCTTGACACCCTTGGTGCGCGTGGCACTGGATCGCTACCTGCAGGAGCTGGGACTGCCCGCCAGAATCCGCGCCGCCGCTGGACTCAACCACGCGCCCCTGCGCGACTTACGCATAGTTGCGACCTGCGCATAGGGGTCGGGCACGGCCGGGCGCCTTCTTGCCCCGGGGCCTGAGGCGAAGCGACAGGTCTGGGACCGCTCAGTAGCAGCTAAGTCTGCATGCGTAGGCTTCTCCATCGCGCAAATCCTGCAGTTTTCCGGAGAAGCATCATGTATCGCTACACCGAACTTTCCCTTCTGGCCATCATTGCTGCGACCGGCGCGGCGGCCTACGCCACCAAAGGCGATACGGAAAACGACGCTCTGGCTATCAGCAAGGCCAAGATTCCGCTCTGGCAGGCTGAACGCGCTGGGATGGTTTCGCGAATGAGCCTATGGTCGGGCTAAGTCAGCCTGATCAGACTGATTGCAAGCCCTTTCATGTCGGCAGGAAAACACCATGAACATATTGCCCACGACCAGATCAAGTGACTGGCTCAATAAAGTCCCGGACGTCACGCTGTCGTTCTGGATCATCAAGATCATGTCCACCACGGTGGGTGAGACAGGGGCCGACTTCCTGGCCGTCAATGCAGGTTGGGGCCAGGGTATCACCCGCACGGTCATGGCCGCGTTGCTGGCGGCCGCCTTGTTCACGCAATTGCGCACCCGCCGCTACACCCCGTGGATTTACTGGCTGACAGTGGTGTTGGTCAGCGTGGTCGGCACCCAGATCACAGACCTGCTGACCGATGGCTTGAGCGTCAGCCTGTACATCAGCACCTCAGTGTTTGCCGTTGCGCTCGCTGCGATCTTTTTCGTCTGGTATCGGGTCGAGCGCACCTTGTCCATCCATGACATCGTGACGCGCAGCCGGGAGCTGTTCTATTGGGCCGCCGTCCTCTGCACGTTTGCGCTTGGCACCGCTGCTGGCGACTTGGCGACTGAGGCCTTGGGCCTGGGCTTCACCTGGGGCGCAGCCGCGTTCGGTGCGCTGATCGGCGTCACTTACGCCATCTGGCGCGTGGGCGGCAACGCCGTGCTGACCTTCTGGATCGCCTACATCCTGACCCGTCCGTTCGGTGCCGCGCTCGGCGATCTGCTGACGCAGGCCAAGACCTACGGCGGCCTCGGCATGGGCGCCATGTGGACCAGCGCCCTGTTCCTCACCGTGATCGTCATGCTGGTGGCCGTCGCGCAGTTCGGCATGAGCACAAGCCGATCCGCTCAAGCCGCCGGATAGCCCTTCTTTCCACTTATCAAGGAGAAATCATGCCCACTCAGCACTCATTCGCCCTTCCCGCGATCGCCGTTTCGGCCGCCTTGCTTCTGGCTCTGGCGGCCGGCTGTTCCCAGTCTGCCGATCAAGGTAGCGTAACCCCGGCCACACCTGCCCAGGCCGCCACCGCTTCGCAGGGCAAGGCCGCCTCCACGCTGGGCGACCTGACAGCATTCCGGAACATCGCCACTGAGGTTGCCGCCAACGTGGACAAAGGTGATCTCCCTGCAGCAAAGGCCCGCATCAAGGATTTGGAAGTCGCCTGGGACTCGGCCGAGGCAGGGCTGAAACCTCGGGCGGCCGATGACTGGCACGTTCTCGACAAGGCTATCGACAAGGCGTTGGCAGCGCTGCGCGCCAATGCGCCGCGTCAGGCCGATTGCAAGGCGGCACTGACTGACCTGCTGAAAACCTTTGACACGCTCCAAGGAAAGGCTTGAGCCGGCGCCTCAGCCACCATCGGCCCATAGCGCTCAATGAGTCTGGAACGAACAGGGGGCACCTGAACATGGATATCGCCGGTCTGATCCAGTCGTATGGTTACACGGCCGTTGGCGTGGGCACGTTCCTGGAAGGCGAATCCGTGCTGCTGGCTGCGGGTGCCGCGGCCTTTCACGGCTACCTCTGGCTGCCCGCAGTCATCGCGATTGCCACCTTGGCAAGCTTTCTAGGTGACCAGGTCTTTTTCTATCTGGGACGCAGGTACGGTAGCCAGCTACTGGCGCGGCTCCCCTCCTTGCAGCCTCGTGCGGCCCGTGCGCGCGCGTTGCTGGAGCGCCATCACGTGCCACTCATACTTGCCGTGCGGTTCCTGTACGGGCTGCGCATTGCCGGACCCATAGCCATCGGCATGAGCGGTGTGCACTGGTCGCGGTTTCTAGTTCTGAACTTGGTGGGTGCCATCATCTGGGCAATCCTGATTGCCAGCGCGGGCTACGGACTTGGGCACGGCCTGGCCTCCATGCTCGGTAGCGTTGATGCCGATGAAATTTGGTTGCTGGTAGCGTTGCTGCTTCCAGCAGCCATCGCGTGGTTGTTCGCACGCGGCAGGTGTAACGGCTCATTGAACCAAGAACACTGAACGAGGTGGAGCATGCGGGTATTGCTGGTCGAAGACGACCTCATGATCGGCGACGCGATCCAGGGGCATTGAAGTATCGCTGCTGGAAAAGTGTCAACCTTATTCAGGATGGGTCATGCACTGGAAAAAAGCCGCGATATGCGGCTTTTTTCACACAAGCGGAATGCCGGTGGATGGCTCGTGCAGAGCTCAGGCGCGCCGCATGCTCGAGGTTGCCCGCTCGACAATCTCGAACGCGGCCATGCCGGCCACCATGGCGGCCACAAAGCCAACAGCTTTCGGATAACCCGCCCCAAGTGCGACCAGCGCAGGGCCGGGGCAAAAGCCGGCCAGGCCCCAGCCGACGCCGAATGCCACGCTGCCAAGCACCAGGCGCGGTGTCACGACTGTGCTGGCCGGCAATTGCATGGGCAGCCCCAGCCACGAGCGCTTGCGGCGCCTGGCGATCAGGAACGCTACCGAGCCAATGGCGATGGCGCCGGCCATGACAAAGGCCAGCGATGGGTCCCAATGGCCTGCCAGGTCCAGAAAGCCCTGTACCTTGGCCGGATTTGCCATGCCGGAAACCATCAGGCCAATGCCGAAGAGCAGGCCTGCCAGCAATGCGGTAATGGCTGTCATATCAACCTCCGATCAGGTGCCGTTGCACGAGGACAGTCAGGAACCCGGCGACCATGAAGGTCAAGGTCGCGACTAGCGAGCGTATCGAGCCGCGCGAGATGCCGCACACGCCGTGGCCGCTGGTACAGCCGCTGGCATAGCGGGTGCCGAGTCCGACGAGGAAGCCAGCGGCAATGATCTCGCCCCAGCCGGCCTGTATGTCCGCGACGGCCGGCTTGCCAAGCAGGGCCGCCAGTGCCGGGGCGGCGACGAGACCAGCCAGGAAGGCCAGGCGCCATGTCATGTCGTGGCGCGGCAGGCTCAACAGGCCGCCCAGGATGCCGCTGATCCCGGCGATGCGGCCATTGAACAGCACCAGCACGGCTGCCGCCGCACCGATGACGAGCCCGCCGGCCAGCGACAGCCCGGGCGTGAAATTGGCAAGGTCGATCATGTCGTTTCCTGGTCGGGGTTGGCGCAGAACTGCTCGTAAAGGACAGTCATGACGGCGAGAGCCTGACGGCTCGCCACCGAGTAGTAGATGTTCTTGCCTTCGCGGCGCGTGGCCACCAGGCCGTTCTCGCGCAGCACGGCGAGCTGCTGGGACAGGGTCGGCTGGCGGATGCCGAGCGTCTCTTCCAGTTCGCCGACAGGCAGTTCGCCTTGCGACAGTTGGCACATCAACTGCAGGCGGTCCGGATTGGCCAGTGTCTTGAGCAAGGCACAGGCGCGGGTCGCAGCGGTCTGCATGGTGCTCAGGTCAATGGTGGAGTGCGGCTGGTCCATGGTTGTCTACAGTTTCACTCTGTATAATATATATAAACATATACTATTTGCAAGTAGATTGAGTGGGCATCCGCGGGAGACGCCCTTGCCGCACGCCTGCGCGCCGAAGCGATGCGATTGCCGCCACGCGGCGCTGACTTGCATCACAAACGTTTTGCAGAGCACGGGTCGCGATGGCGAGGCGTTTCCTGTGGCCCCTGAGCCCGCGCGACTACTGCTTCGCCAGCACGACGTGCAGCGCGGTGGGCGCGCTCACATGTTCGCGGCACGCGTAGCCAAGCGCCGGCAGGTCCAGTCCGGCCAGCAGCGCCTCGCCACTGCCGAGCAGCTTCGGCACGATGGCGAGGTGCATCTCGTCGACCAGACCGGCTTGCAGGTACTGGCGGATCGTCGCCACGCCGCCGCCCAGCCGTACATTGCGGCCCTGCGCGGCTTCACGGGCGCGCGCGAGCGCCGCGTCGATGCCGTCCGTGACGAAGTGGAAAGTGGTGCCGCCGTCCATCTCGATGGCAGGCCGCGCGTGGTGCGTCAGCACGAACACCGGCACGTGATAGGGCGGGTTGTCGCCCCACCAGCCTTTCCAGTTCTCGTCGGGCCAGGGCCCGCGCACGGGGCCGAACATATTGCGGCCGAGGATCCACGCGCCCATATTGTCGAAGCCGCGTTCGACGAAGTCGTTGTCGATGCCGGTGCTGCCGCCTTCGCCGCCGAACATGGCCTGGAAGCGCCGCGTGGCGACGGCCCATTCGTGCAGTGATTTGCCACCGACGCCGAGCGGGTTCGCGAGGCTCTGGTCCGGGCCGGCACCGTAGCCATCAAGCGATAGCGTGAAGCCGTTCACTTTGAGTCTGGACATTGGCGATCCTCCTTCCGTGCGGGAATCCGGGTCAACTTGGTGAGCTTCATGATCCACTCCTTCTTCTTCTTGCCGAACGGTTTTTTGCCACGCGGATCGGCTGTCCAAAGCATAGGAAGCAGCGGCCGTCCCGGCTGGCACTTTCCTCGGGGGCATGGCCAGCGGGATCCAGAGCCTCCCGACCGCCGTTATGGCTTCTGTATTTTCATTTGGCATTGATAATCGCGACGAAAATCAAAACCATACGCATTCTCGATAATGGAAGAAGCGCGAGTGGCGATTTTCCTCGTATTTTTTCGTATCGCTTGATGTCGCGCCAATCATGGCTACCATGAAAATAGACCGGCGCAAAAGCCGGCAATGAAGGAAATAGGAGAGACAGGATTTTCAGCACCCGGAGGAAGGGGATATGCCATGAAATCTGACAAGAAGATCATCCAGCTTCTCAATGTCCAGCTCAAGCACGAACTGACTGCGATCAACCAGTATTTCCTGCATGCGCGCATGTATCGGCACTGGGGAATCAATGCGCTCGGCAAGCATGAGTACGAAGAGTCGATCGAGGAAATGAAGCATGCCGACAAGCTGATCGAGCGCATCCTGATGCTCGATGGCCTGCCGAACCTGCAGGATCTCGATAAATTGCTGCTGGGAGAAAACACCGGGGAAATGCTGGCCTGCGACCTCAAGCTGGAACAGATTTCCCAGGCCAGTTGCAAGGAAGCGATCAAGTATTTCGAATCGGTGGGCGACTACGTATCGCGCGAAGTCGTTGTCGAGATCCTGGAAGCGACCGAGGCACATATCGATTGGCTCGAGTCGCAGATCGAACTGATCGGCAAGGTAGGCATACAGAACTACATCCAGTCCGGCATGGGCGGTGTCGAGTAGCCCTGCCGCGAACACCGCGCCTGCAGACTTTCCGATTTCCCGCTACACTGCGCCCCGCAACACGATTTGTCCCCGGACCTTTCGTCCACGGCGGGGTGGCAGAGTGGTGATGCGACGGCCTGCAAAGCCGTGTACGACGGTTCGATTCCGTATCCCCGCCTCCAGTTTCCTTCCGCGCGCCTTGCGCCGCATGCTCGCGGTGCCGTGAAGCGGTGCCCGCACTGCTGTTCTTCCCCTCGCGTATCACCCGTTCGGGCGTCGCCCGACACCTCGAATCCGTTGTCGGCGCGCGGTTTACGCGTCGTTCCCATCTGGAACAACTACGCTGTTTGAGGTACTGTGGTGGCGCGGCTGCGCGTCGATGCACGGTGTGCACTTCACGCAGCGGCACGTAACAACCATGCAGGGCTTCCGTGGTGTTGCCGTACTCAAGTGACGCAAGAACAAGAGGCTCCAGATGATCAAGGATCTGCGAATCCGGGCGGCGCTTCCGCCGGATGCGCCAGGGGTCGGCGCGGTGCTGGAACGCTGCGGCCTGCCAACCGATGATGTGCTCCGTTTGCTGGAGCACTTCCACGTTGCCGTGCACGAATCGCAGGTGGTCGGCTGCGCTGCCGGCGAGCGCTTTGGCGAGACCGTCGTGATCCGCTCGGTCGCGGTGCTGCCGGAATACCGCGACCAGGGCATTGCCACCCACGTGGTACGCGCGGTGCTGATGCGGGCGCGCGCCAACGGCGTCAAGCGCGCCGTGCTGCTGACACCGACCTGCCCGAGCTATTTCGCCCGCTATGGTTTCTCGCTGATCTCCGCCGCGAGCCTGCCCGCCGAGGTGCTGTCCTCCACGGAATTCCACCGCCATACCGATACGCCGCCGCTGTGCATGTACTGCGAGCTGAGTTGATGTCGCGCGCGTGAGCGCCGGCACGTTTTCCCGAAACCGGAAATAATCGGGTTTTCCCAATTCGAGGAGACCCGTCATGCCGACCGCCCGCGCCGCCCGAGCCATACGCGTTCACCAATTTGGCCCGCCCGAAGCGATGCAGCTGGAGCGCGTCGAGCTGGCACCGCCGGCCGCAGGCGAGGTCCTGCTGCGCCAGACCGCGATGGGCTTCAACTTCATCGACATCTACCAGCGCCGTGGTACGTATCCGCTACCGTCCGGCACCGGACTCGGCCACGAGGCCGCCGGCGTGGTCGAGGCGGTGGGCGCCGGCGTGAGCGGACTTGCACCCGGCGACCGCGTGGCCTACATGAACGCGGGCCTTGGCGCCTATGCCGATTACCGCAACGTGCCGGCCGCCAGGCTGGTGCGCCTGCCGGACAGCATCAGCGACGAGCAGGCGGCAGCCGTCATCTTCAAGGGCATGACCGCGCAATACCTGGTGCGCCATACCCATGCGGTGAAGCCGGGCGATACGGTGCTGGTGCACGCCGCCGCGGGCGGCGTTGGCCAGATCCTGAGCAGCTGGGCCAAGGCGCTCGGCGCTTTCGTGATCGGCACAGCGGGCTCGGCGGAGAAGTGCGAACTGGCGCGCCGGATGGGTTGCGACGTGGCGATCGACTACCGCAACGGCGACTGGGTCAAGGCGGTGCGCGACGCCACCGGCGGACGCGGCGTGCGCGTGGTGTACGACGCGGTGGGCAAGGACACCTTCCTCGGCTCGCTCGATTGCGCGCAGCAGTTCGGCCTGGTGGTGCTGTACGGCGCCGCATCCGGGCCGGCTCCGGCGATCGAACCCGAATTGCTTAACAAGAAGGGCTGCCTGTTCCTGACCCGTCCCTCGGTCTTCCCGCACAACGCCGACCCGGAGACCTTCCGCGCCAACGCGAAAGACCTGTTCGATGCGGTGATCGCCGGCCATGTGAAGGTGGAGGTCGGCGCGCGCTTCGCGCTCGCGGACGTTGCGAAGGCGCACGTCGCCGCAGAAGCGAGGGCGACGACGGGGGCGATTGTGTTGCTGCCCTGAGCGCGCCGGCAGGCAGGGATCAGGCGTGCCGCGCGGCGGCCACGCCTGGATGGTCGTCGTCGCGGCAGACGCTGATCTCCACCGTCACATGCACGAGCTCTTCATGGACGGACAGCGCCTCGCGCACGCGCTGCGGCGTCAGCGTGGTGTCATGCGTGACTACGCAGACGATGCAGGCGAACAGCTGCTTGCCGACGCGCCAGACATGGATATCGGTCAGGCGCGTGGCGTCGCGGTCGTTGCCGGCGTGCTCGAATTCGGCCAGTACCTCGCGCACTTCGTCGACCACCGGGTGGTCCATCTCCCGATCCAGCAGCACGGTGCCGCTCTGGCGCAGCAGCCCGAGCGCCCAGCGGCCCACCAGCGCCGCGCCCACCAGGCCCATCACCGGGTCCAGCCAGCTCCAGCCCAGCCACCAGCCGCCGGCCAGCGCGACGATGGCCAGCACCGACGTAGCGGCATCCGCGAGCACGTGCAGGTAGGCGGAGCGCAGGTTGATGTCGTGATGATGGTCGTGGTGATGGCCGTGCGCGTGCCCATGATGATCGTGGTGGTCATGGTCATGATGCGCGCCGCCGAGGATCAGCGCGCAACCGAGGTTGACCAGCAACCCGAGCACTGTCACGGCCATGGCCTCGCGATAATGGATGGCTTGCGGGCTGAACAGCCGCTCCACGGAACCAAGCGCCATCAGCGCGGCCACGCCGAGCAGGAACACGGCGCTGGCGAAGCCAGCCAGCACTTCGATCTTCCAGGTGCCGAACGCAAAGCGCGCGTCCGACGCGTAGCGGCGGGCGGCCGCGTAGGCGAACGCCGTCATGCCGATGGCGAGGGCGTGCGAACTCATGTGCCAGCCGTCGGCCAGCAGTGCCATCGAGTTGAACCACCAGCCGGCGGCAATCTCCAACAGCATCGTGGCGGCAGTGATCCACATCACCAGCCGCGCGCCGCGCTCGGCCGCGTGGCTGCCGGTGTCGAAGATGTGGCTGTGGGTCCACGGGGAAAGGTTTTCGGTGTGCATGGCGGGGGGGACGGTTCTGCAAGGCAGGAAACGAAGGGGAAAGCGTAGCAAACAGCGCAGTCGGGACAATGGCTCCCTCCTGCTGACCTTAGGGGAATGAGGCATCGAACACCACCGATCCAAGGCTTCATTCTTCACATGGAGCCGTCCGGCTTATACATACATTCACGAATGCATGTATAATTTCAAGAAGTATTCACATTCCCGCCCCACTTTTGTTGTCGATTTCGATATGAGCTACCGTTTCATTGCCACCTGCATGGCGGTCTGGATTGGCGTTTGTGCCACGGCCGGCTGGGTGGTCGAGCGCCTCTGGAGCTGATCCCCCGCAGCAGCCGGTTCAGGCGGAGCGCACTGCGCGCTGCCGGTCCGCGAGGCTGTCAAAGAATTCCCACAACTGTGGCGCGTCGCCGGTCGCTACATTGAAGCGGATCCACGGCGAGTCCGCTTCTTCCGGCTCGAAGTATGATCCTGGCGCCAGCCAGATGCCATGTTCGAGCGCCAGCGTGGCCAGACGATTGCCAGTCATCGGCATGCCATCGGGTAGCGCCTCGCGCACACGGGCCCACGCGAACATCCCGCCCTCGGGCCGCAGCAGCACTTCCATGCCGTGCGCTTCCATCTTTTCCGTGACGCGGTCCTGCTGCGCGCGCAGGCGTTCGGCCAGCGCTGTTACGTGCCGCCCGTAGTGGCCGCTGGTCAGCACGGAATACACCAGTCGCTCCGTGACCTCCGAAGAGGTCAGCCCGACCGCCATCTTGGTCCGCGCGAAGGCCTTGGCCAGGTCCGCGCTGGCAGCCAGATAGCCCACGCGCAGCGACGGCGTGATGGTTTTGGAAAACCCGTTGATGTAGACCACCTGCGACAGCCCGTCCATCGCGGCCAGCATCGGCGAACCAGCCGGTGCGAGTTCGCGATAGATGTCGTCTTCGACCACCAGCAACCGGTGCTGCTCGGCGAGCTGCAGCACGCGGAATGCGTTCATGCTGGTCAGGCTGGCGCCGGTCGGGTTCTGCAGCACGGTATTGACGAAGAGCGCGCGCGGGGCGTGCGTGCGGATGGCGTCTTCGAGCGCGTCGGTATCGAGCCCGGCCGCGGTGCGGGGCACGCCCACCACGCGCAGCCCGGCAAGGCGCAGGATCTGCAGCAGGTTGCAGTAGCAGGGCGCTTCGACCAGCACGGTGTCGCCGGTGCGCAGCAGCGTGCGCACCACCAGGTCCAGCGCCTGCGTGGCGCCCTGGGTCAGCACCACCTGCTGCGCCGGCACTGGAATGCCGTACTGGCCGAGGCCTGCGGCGATATGCTCGCGCAGCGGCGCATAGCCATAGGGATGGCCGTAGCCTGACACCTGCGCCGCCGGCACCCTCGCCGCGGCGCGCATGGCCTGGTGCAGGCCTTCCTCGTTGAGCCAGTCCCCCGGCAGCCAGCCGGCGCCAGCCTTGATCGGCACCGAATGATCGGCGAACACATCCGACAGCAGCCATGCCGCATTGAGCCCGGGCGCTTGCCACTGCGGCGCGCGCGTGCCGCCGGCCGGCGCATGGCGGTGCGCCACGGTGTAGCCGGAACCGGGGCGTGCGGCCAGGTAGCCCAGCGCGGTGAGCCGGCCGTAGGCCTCGGCCACCGTGAACGTGCTGATGCCATGCTGCTGCGCAAAGCGGCGCACCGACGGCAGCGCGGAGCCGGCGCGCAGCGCGCGGCGTTCCACCAGCGCGGCGATGCCGGCCACGATCTGTTCGGTCAGGGTTTCGCCGCCGCGGCGGCTGCGGGTGAGGTCCAGGGTCAGCATGCGGCACTTCAGACGGGTTCCAACCTGTACAGTTTAGCGGCTGCGCGAACCTCTCAGGCGAGGGCGTCAGGGAATGCAAGGGAAATGATGCAGTGCAATGTGGGGCGCCGCACGGCGCCGCCTGACCAGCCCTGCCAGACTGCCCTGGGTCCGCTGTTGCACCGGCACAATCCTGTACGGTTTCGCTTGTCTAAACTGTACGGTAAGGGGACGTTGTCCGGACTGTATATTTTGTCGCCCCTGCGCCGCCGGTAGAGTGGCCGAGTTCCATGCCGCTGCATGCATTCCGTCGTGACAGCGCGCGCTAACCCGATTGCCCAGAGGAGGACGTATGGACGCCGCCAAGACCGTGATTCCCGATCTCGATGCCCTGTGGATGCCCTTTACCGCGAACCGCCAGTACAAGGCGGCGCCGCGCCTGCTGGCCTC
>JACXTT010002676.1_pt1 | contig 27983 bp, 25 predicted proteins | sample 9270951 | NCBI WGS metagenome assembly JACXTT01 (sample SAMN15532306, study PRJNA645909) | rock metagenome | isolation source: weathered quartz diorite | place: Puerto Rico | collected 2017-06-21 | reverse complement strand
CCCCCCCCGCCCCGCCCCCCTTGCCGGGCCCCGCAGGAGGGAAGAGGCTTTTCGCCGGCCTGGGGTTCCCCTCGACGGACGCCCTCCTTGCCTCCATCGGCTATGGCAAGACGTCGCTGCAGCAGGTGCTCGGGCGCCTGGCCCCCGCGGCGGCTCACGAGAGCGAGACCGTCGAGGCCAAGGCGGTCAAGCCGGCCCGGAAGCCCGGCGACGGGCCCGCGGTCCGGATCCGCGGCGTGGACGATCTGCTCGTGCGCTTCGGCAAGTGCTGCGCTCCGGTGCCCGGTGACGGCATCGTTGGCTTCATCACGCGCGGCCGCGGGCTCACCGTCCACGCGCGCGACTGCCTCACGGTGGCCAAGAACGTGCTGGACAAGGAGCGGCTGGTGGCCGTCGAGTGGGAAGCGGGAGAGCCAGCCAAGCGGCCGGTGCGCATCGCCGTCTACATCGGCCGCGACCGGCCGGGCCTGCTGGCCGAGATCACGAGCGCCATCTCGTCTCACCGGGGCAACATCGTCAAGGCCGAGATCACGGTCACCGAGGACCGCAAGGGGCTGAACCACTTCGTGGTGGAGGTGGACGACCTCCGGCAGCTCCAGGACATCATGCAGGCTATCCGCGAAGTCCAGGACATCGCCAACGTCGAGCGAGTCCGCGGCATCTAGCCGCGGCCCCCGAGCGGTGAGATGACCCGCCGCGAGTTCGAGGCCCTCGTCGATTCCGCCCTCCGCAAGCTGCCTCGCGCGTTCCGGGAGAAGCTGGCCAACATCGCGGTCGTGGTGGAGGACTGGGCCGACGACGACACGCTCGACGAGATGGGCATAGAGCCGCCGGATACGCTCTACGGGCTGTATCGGGGCGTGGACATCACCCGCCGGGACTCGTCGTACGGCAACGTGCTCCCCGACACGATCCACATCTACCAGGGGCCGATCGAGGAGGACTGCTCGGACCGGGAGGAAATGGCGGACCTTGTCCGCGATGTCGTCGTTCACGAGGTGGGCCACTACTTCGGTCTCGACGACGAGACCATGGACGGCATCGAGCACGACGCCTGACCACGGCTCGAACACCGGGCCAGTCTTCTAGCCCCCCTGTCTCCCCGATCGCGCGCAAGTTTTTTGCTTGACAGGATTTTCAATTGTTCTTATGGTTTCAGCAGATGCTGAAAGTGACAGGACAAGTGAAAACGAAAGTGAAGGGATGGCGAAAGCAGAAGATATCAGGACGCTGGCGGCGCAGCGGATGCGCGAGCTCCTATCGAAAGCCAGCGGGTGGGAGCAGTTTGCCGACGTGAAGATAGGCGGGCAAACCGCTGATCTATTGGTCAAATTCAAGATGGGCGACAAGCTGCACACGCTCGCGCTCGCAATAAGTTCGGTCGGCCAGCCCCGGCAGATCCGGGAGGCGATGACCCGACTTTCGGAGATCCACCGGGCGATGCCGGAGGCCTATCCGGTATCCGTCTCCCCCTACGTCGGTCCACAGGGGGCCGCCCTCCTCAAGCGGAGCGGGCTCGGCTACCTCGACCTGTCGGGCAATTGCTATCTGAGCTTCGAGAACGTGCTCATCGAGAAGGAGGGTAAGCCCAACCTCCGCCCCTCGACGAGGCCGCTCAAGTCGCTGTTCGCGCCGCGCGCGACGCGGGTCGTGAGGGTGCTGCTGGTCGATCCCCAGCACGCCTGGCGGCTGGAAGAGCTGGCCAAGGCGGCCGAGGTGAGCCTGGGCCACGCGCACAACGTGGTGAAGCGCCTGGAAGAGCTGTCGTGGGTCGAGCGCAACGGGCAGCAGCGCATCCAGCTCACCCGACCTGGCGACCTGCTCGAAGCCTGGGTGGACGCCTACTCGTACCATCAGAACGACGTGCAGGCCTACTTCTCACCGGAGCGGGTCACCCGGGGCCTGGTGGCCGAGCTGGGGCGCGCGGCGCACGAGGCGCGGCGGCGCTATGCCTTCACGCTGCACTCGGGAGCTGCCCTTGTCGCCCCCAACGTGCGTTTCCCGGCTATCCACTGCTATCTCGAGGGCGACCCGGAGCCGGTCGCGCGATCGCTGGGCCTGCGGCCCGGCGAAGGCGAGGGGAACATCTACCTGCTGGCCCCCTACGACCAGGGCGTCTTCTATGCGCCGATCGCCAAGGGCGGACTCCCGGTCGTGTGTCTGCCGCAGCTGTACGCGGACCTGTATCACTACGAGCGCCGAGGCCGGGAGCAGGCCGCCCACCTCCGACGCGAGGCGATGGGTTACTGAGTCCCCGACCGGAGGGAGGTGAGACCCGACATGCCGAAGCGCAAGAAGGCCGTCAAGAAGGGTGGCAAGAAGAGGGCCACCAAGAAGGGTAAGCGGAAGTAGCCGGGCGTGATGATTCCTCAGGAAAGGAGGTGACGACCTCATGGCGAAGAAGAAGAAGGCGGCCAAGAAGAAGAAGAAGTAACGCGGTTGTCGTGCGGTGGGGGGTGGCGGCCTCCCACCGGGACTCATTGCTCAGGTAGGCGGGGGGTGGCGACACCCCCCGCCCCCTGTTCCTGCTCCGGACCTCAGACGACCTTGACGACCTTGCCCGCTTTGAGGCAGCGTGTGCAGACGCGCAGCCGCTGTACCTTGCCCTTCACGAGTCCACGCATCGAGACGAGGTTCGCGAGCCACCGCCGCTTGGTCACGTTGTGGGCGTGACTGATGCGGTGGCCGACGGCCGGACCTTTGCTACAGACATCGCAACGCTGAGCCATGCGGATCCCCTACCGATCCTGTCGGTAATTTCTACGAGCCGTGAGTGGGCATGCCGGGTGCGGCGCCTTTCCTTATAGCGCACCCAGGGAGCCAACGCAAGAAGAGCGGGTAACCTAACCCCGGGAGATACAAGGCGACTCGGCCGACTAGGCCCGGAGGGCCCCAGGCTCGCATTGCGCCAAGACGCCTGCGTGGTAGCGCGCGGCGAGCTGACCACGGCTGCGCAGCGAGAGCTTCTGGAAGATATGGGTGAGATGCGCCTTGACGGTCGCTTCGGTGATGCCGAGCCGGCCGGCGGCCTCCAGGTTGCTCAGCCCGCGCGCGATCAGCCGGACGATTTCCTCCTCACGAGGGCTCAGCCGACCGGGGATCAACGTCCCGGTGACGCCGACGTCGATCGATCGGACGACGAACGCCTCAAGGGTGAGTGTGATCACTCGATTGCTCGCCCACACCTGCCCTTGGTGGACGACGCGGACCGCCTTGAGCAGGTTCTCCACCGTGGCATTCTTGGCAAGGATGCCACGCGCCCCGGTCTCGAGTGCGCGGACGGCCCAAGCTTCGTCGCCATCGGCGCCGGCCAGGATCGCCCATGGCCGCGCTCCGTTCTGGCGCAGCTCGCGGCAGACCGTCAGGGCGCCGGCTACCCGGGCGTCCACCAGCAGGATGTGAGGAGAGCTGCTCCGCACCAGGTTACGCACCGGCGGCTCGGTGACTTCCCCGACCACGCTGAACGAGCGATCAGTGCCGAGGAGTCGCCGCAAGCCGGACCGGAAGAGCGCGCTGTCACTCAGGATCGCGATTCGGATCGTCGGCGGAGCAAGCACCGACCTCGGCACCGCGGTAGACGAGGCGGCCCGCTGGCGAACCGGCCGTTGTGTTTTCCGATGGATCAAGCTTGCAAGGGCCTCCCGCAACCGCGAGCATCCGCGATGCCATGATGTCCTTGCGCGCAAGTATTCGATCAAGCGACGGATCGAAGAATCGAGCGACACAGGTCTGACGAGCTTGATGCAATCGCCTTCACATCTAGGCAACGCCGTGCCGACATCTCCTTCGCGCCGCTCCCGAGGCGTGGCCGGTCGGCTCCCCCACTCGGAGGGTGCCTCGCCCTCCGAGTGGGGGTCGCGAGGACCCCCGACGTTCTCGCGAACCCATCTCCTTCCAGTCGCCGGGAGCCACGGGCCGCCCGACTTCAGCAGGCGCGGGTGAGCCGGAGCCGCGCGGCGTGAGGGCACCAGGCGGGCCGGGGCGGGGACCCCGTGGCGCGACGAGTCAAAAACGACGTTGGTGACATACGGACCGACGATGTCTATGCGAGCGGACGTGGAGCGAGATCGCGGTGACCACGCGGCGCGAGCCCACCAGGATGTAGAGCGCGGTGCGCCGCGCCGGAAAGTCGAGGGCCCAGAGCACGCCGAAGAGCATCTCGAGGCCGACCAGGGGCCAGAAGCCGCCGCGGCCGGAGGCGAACACCGCCTCGAGGGCAACCGCGGTGACGAGGCCGAGCGACTGGGTGAACACCAGCACGCGGCCGCGGTGCATGCGGTCGACCACGCGGCCGGTGAACGGGCCCAACACCATCGGCGGTGCGGAGCGGGCGAACGCGGCGAGTCCGACCATGAACGGCGACCCGGTGAGCCGGAACGCGAGCCAGCCGAGCGGGCTGAGATCCATCCAGCGTGCCCCGTTCACGCTGAGGCCCGAGAGCCAGAGGCGGCGGTAGGCGCGCTCGCGCAGGACGGACGCGAACGCCCGGGGGGCGGCCAGAGGCGGCCGCCGGCGGAGCGACGCTGCTCACCGTGTACGGATATCACGGAAGGCGGCCCGAGGGGAACCGGCGCGATCGACCATTGACACCACCCACGAAACCGGACGATGATTCCGCAACCCCGAGCCAACGGCATGACCTCCGTCCGCTTCGCTCCACGTGTCCTGGGCTTCGTGAAGTAGCGGAGCGATGCGACGACCCGGCAAGCGGAGGGATCTCGGCGCGGCGCTGCTCGCGGGCCTCGTGTGCGGCGGCCTCTGGATTCTGTTCGCGACCACGATCCTGGATGTCGTCCGGCCGGGAGTGATGACGGTACCCGCGCTCGGCGTCGGGGGCGTGGCCGGCCTCGCGGTGGCCGCGTTCTGCTGGCGCCCCGGCACATCCAGACAGATCTGGGGCCGCGTGGCTCTCACCGTGGGCCTCCATGCCCTCGCGATGCCGGTCGGAGCCGCCATCTCGTTCGGCGCCACTGGGATCTGGCCACCTCCCGAGACGGCCGACCTGGGGCTCAGCGTGGACGTCTTGGGGGTGCGGGCGGTCGGCACGCCGACGACCGTGCGACTCGGGGTCGTCGGGTTTGTCCTCGGTCTCCTCCTCGTCGTGATCGGCGATCGCGTCTTGGGGCGCCGCAGCATCCCGGACCGGATGCGACGCACCAGCCGGCTTCCCCGCTGAGCGCGTACCGCCCACCCGTCCGCTCGGTGAATGTCGCTCTGCGCTTGATGTTCGTCGCATTGTGCTTTTCGCTCCACGCGTCCGGCGCGCACGCGGAGTCCGAACGCTCGGCGTTCTATCTCTCGACCGAACTCTACGGCCCTCTCGGCTACGCCAATCCCGACGCCGCTCTGAACCTGCGAAACGGCTTGGCCAACATGGTCGCCTTTTCGCCACCCGCGGACGTCGGCATGCAGCGCTTCGTAATGAATCGCGATGTTAAGCTTAATTTTCATCTGCAGGGCGCAACTCACGTCAACAACCACTCCGCCGCCTCGATCGAGAGCCAGCGGCTCGCGGCATCTCACATCTGCATGGCGCAGCCGGCCAAGAACCATCTCTGGAGTTTGATGATCGAGTGGGATCAGAGCGGCGGCGCCTGGGTTCCGAACGGGCGGCCACAATATGGGACACTGACGCGCGCGCAGGCGCACGCACGCTTTTCCGACTACTACCTCAATCAATCTCCCCCGCTTGGCACCTACTTGCGACAGCCCTCGACCGCGCGGCCGTGCCGCCTCGCCGCCGTCACCGACTATTCCCCGAACACTTTTGACGCCTATGAATTCGGCGTCGATGTAGGCTTGCTCGAGCGCGGCGTCGACGAATTGGGGGATGTCGCCACCGGTATCGCCTTCATGCGCGGCGCCGGTCGTCAATACGATCGCCCTTGGGGGATCGACCTTTCGACGTGGCGCACGGCGGCCGACTCCGCGACGCGCTTCGACGCAGGGGGGAAGCAGACGGGCGGATGGTCGCCGAGCTATCTGCGTCGCCACATGTACGCGGCATATATGGCCGGCGCGCACATCCTCCAGATCGAGCCGACGCTATACTATGCTTCGGGCAGGTCGACCTTCAATCCGTTCGGACTGACCGTGAAGCAGTTCGCGGACTTCGCCTTGAGGCGACATCCTGATGTGGGAACGCCGTCGGTCCCGATGGCGCTGATGCTCGACGTTCACAGCGGCTTTGACACGAAACACGGGCGGTACAACCAGCGGAACGCGGTCTGGTATCAGGATATTGCCTATTCTTCCGGCGACTTCATGATCGATAACTTTTTGAAAGTCGCCTATCCCAATCATTCACGGCACGGCACGACGCCCGGTGCGCCGTTCTCGACGCCGGTGGGCTACCAGCAGTTCCTGGCGTCCGGCGGCGATCCAAGACCCTACGAGCCGATGCCGTTCACCCGCTGGGGCGACACATTCGATGTGATGCTCAACACCGCGCCGCCGAGCTCGTTAGGGCGATACAAGGTCATCGTTCTTATGGGCGACGTCGTCCTAGACCCGCGGGTGCGCCGGGTTCTCGAACAGTGGGTGCGGGCGGGTGGGACGCTCGTCGTCAACGTCAGACAGACCACCAGCGCCGATGAGGTGCTTCTCGGCGTTCGGCTCGGCGGCGCCTATGCGAGCGGGACCACCTCGAAATGGGTGTCCGACGATACGGGGTATACGGAGCAACCGTTCAGATACCGACTGGTCGCTCCGGTCTCCGCTCGCGTCTTGGCCAGCGCCCGTGACGGCGCCCCCCTGATCACGCTCAACGCGGTCGGGGCCGGACAAGTCATCTTGACGACGCCCGAGTATCTGCAGACGACCGCGCGCGATCGGCTGCTGGAAGTGGGCGCTCGGCTGTTCGACCACCTGAACCGCCTGAATGCGCCCGCCTTCGTTTCGGGTCCCGGCGCCCAATACATGTTTGCGACCGCGCCAGGTAAGCTCATCGGCACGATCATCAACAATTCGGGTGTTGCCTGGAACGGCGCGATCACCGCGAACATTGCCGACGCGGTCGTCGCCGTTCGCGAGTACACCGCCGACACCGCGACTGGTTGTACGCGCGCCGGGTCGAGCGTGACGGTCAAAGGAAGCGTTCCGGCCTACGATCTGCGCATCTTCGCGATCGAATATGCGCGGGGAGCGCCGGCGCCCGGCGCGGCGTGCTGAACTCCCCGACGTGGTGGTCCGGTCCTTCGGACTACTCACCGCGACCCGGGCTGCCTCAAAAGGGGCGCCCGATAGGCGGGAAAGAAATCACCGCAAGACACCTCCTCCACCGACACATCGGCGGCCCGCGCCCGGCGCGTCGTCAACTCACGGTACTTCCCTTCATCGGTGACAAGGCGCACGGTAGAGAACGGGAAACGCAACTGCGAGAATCCGCGCTTGAATTGGAGGAGGCGGTCGTTGGAGCCGCCGACGCCACCTCCCATGTGGAGGTAACGATTGCCCCGCGACTTGGCCCACCCCGCGGCCGAATAAAGGAGCAGGTGGAACGGCGACTTGTTGAGGAACTCCGACTTCGTGCCTCCTAGGTGAGCCTGAACGATTCCGCCGCACTCGAAGAAAATGCAGGCGGCCGCCGGCTGACCCTCGGATTCCACCACGCAGCAATGCACCTGCCCGGGCATCTCACCGAGTCTCGCGAAATAGTCCCGGCCGAAATAATAGGACTCCTTGGCCTGGACCCGGTCCATCGTGTCCCGATAAATCTCCATGACGTACTCGACGGACGCGCGCAGTGAAACCATGCGGGGCACGAAGCCGAGCTTCCTGCACTTCTTGATCGTCCACTGGTGCCCTTCCCGGATCCCCTTCCACAATTCTCCCGCGTCCAGGGTTAAATCCATCGCGACCGTCTCGCCGGCCGGGGTGAAGAAGCCTTCTGGAAAGAGCTCAGACAACCCGTCGCTGAGCAGGGGATGCATCCGGAAAAACGCGGAACACGCTCCCATTTCGCCGAGCGTCTCGCTCAATCGCTGCATGGCTTCCCGGGCGAACCCGGGGGGACCGCCGGGCCGCGTCGCTCAGCAGCAGACCCGGATACCCATACGGCGACACGACGTCGTACACCTCTTCGCCACCTATGGATTCCGGCAAGAGGCTCTCGCAACGGCGCATCAGATAGGGAATGAACAGCTCCTGATCTCCGGATCTGGCCAGAAACGCCATCGGTCGCGCCCGGTTCCACTCGCCATCCAGTCTCACGTACTCGGGAAGGTGGTAGAAATCGTGGCGCAGCCGCCGCAAGGCTTCGGGCCATTGCGGATCGCCGATCTCCAGATGGAGGGCGTCCATCAGAGCCTCTCCGACCATACGGTTGGAAACACCTCCTGGTCGCTGAAATCAGGATCGCCGTTCGGCAGCTTGCGGCACAGGGTTTCATCGAATATGTGGATCTCCCTCCCTTCGCGGTTGCGGGAGGGACGATAGTGATTGTCGCCATCCTGCAAATGGACCGCATACGACAGCCTGGGCTGTCCGCTGGTGTTGGGGTAGCTCGCATGGACGGTCCATCCGTGATGGAAGCTCACTTGCCCCTTCCGCAGGGTCATGGGGACGATGCGGACCTCCCTGCCGTGCACCCGGAACTTCTCCTCTATCTCACCCAAATTCTGATGGTTGAAGAACCGGACGTCCTGCAGGCCCTGCCACCGATGGCTCCCCGCCATCACCACGAGTGGACTGCGAGAGATCTCCACCGAGTGGAATGGAATCCACACCGAGATCATCTTGTCCGAACTGCAGGTCGCCCAGTATGCCCGGTCCGCATGCCAGCCGGTCACGGTGCTCGACGCGTTCTGGGTATCGGACGGTTTGTAGATGAGCTGATCGTCCAGCACGCGAATGGCGGAGCTCCGAGTCAACTTCGCCGCGATGGCTCCCAGGAGGGGATAGACGGCAAGAGCCCGTAGCTCCTTCTTCTGCAGGGACACGAACTCGTTGTTTCGCTGACCGTCTCCATCGCCCGGCTTCCAGTTCGAGAAGCCCGTGTCGACGGCAAGGGTGCCGTCCCTCTCCCCTTGGTAAAAGCGCCGGGCCCCTTCGCAGGCCGAGTCGATCAGGGCCTCGGGCAGGACACCCTCTTTCGAGATGTAGTAGCCATTCTCGTCATAGAAGGCAACGTCCGAATCGTCGGGCAAGAGCTCGAGCTGCTCGGGTGTCAAGGCCGGCACACTTTCACCGTTCCAAGGGTCTTGCCGGAACGCCCGCCGCCACGACTCCATCCAACAAATCGCGAAATTGCCACCGCTCCCGCTCCGAGTGTCGTCCAGCGCCCGATCCTGACGCCTGGACACGCACGCTTCCGATGCCGAGAAACGCGCCCTCGCCGACCTGTACCGAGCCCGCGAGGTGCACGCCCGGCGCGAGATGCGCGCAGTCGTCGACGATGCGATCGTGGTCGATCGTGGCGCCCGTGTTCACGATGACGTGGTCGCCGATCACGGCATCCGGTTGCACGAGCGCGCCCGCAAAGACCACCGCGCCTCGCCCGACGTTCGCCGAAGGGTGAACGTCGGCGGACGAATGGACGACGGTCTGCCACTCAAGGTTCAAGGCTCCCGCCATCTCCCTGCGTTGCGCATTGTCCCCGATGCCGACGATCCCGCGGCGGCCGAGCTCTCGTTGGGGGTGCCTTGAGCTCCATGCCCCATTTGGGTGTCGTCGTCGACCGCCGCCGTCCCGGACACTCCACATGCGGTGAGAGTGCTGATGAGCACCTTGGCATGGCCTCCCGCGCCGATGACCACGATACCGTCTTTCTTCTCGGCGGGAGCGGCCAAACATCGGTATTGGGGAAAGTGCTCGCGGGCCATCTAGCGAGCTACCTCCCCCGGCACACGGCACAGGTGTGCCACGACCTCGTCGCAGCCGCGCCGGCCGAGCAAGCGTACGTACTCCTGAAACAAGGCTTCGCGCACCCTTCCCGGCTCGAAATCGCGCAACGCGCAGCGTCGGCCGTTGGCGCCGTGCTGCCGCCTCAGTTCCGGGTCGCCCAGGTACCTGCGAATCGCGGCGGTCAGCGCCTCGGCGTCGCGCACCGGCACCAGCAGTCCGGTCTCGCCGTCGCGGACCGCATCGACGCATCCCGGAATCCGCGTCGCGACCACCGGCAGCCCCATTGCCGCCGCCTCCAGGAGCGCGGTGCCGAAGCCTTCGCGATAAGTTGGCAGGACGAGAAGGTCCAGAGTTCGATAGATGCTGGGCATGTCGTGCACCATTCCGGCCAGATGGATGCGCGGATCGCTTCGCAGCGTCTCTTCCACGTCGGCCGGGATCGGGTCCTCGCTCTCGAACGGCCCCGCGACCAGCAGGTGCAGCGACGGATACTCCTCACGCAGCACGCGCCACGATCGCGCGAGCTCGATCAACCCCTTGTCGCGGACGATGCGTCCCACGAAGCCGATCACCAGCGCTCCCCGCGGTATCCGATTGCGAGCGCGACCACCCTCCGCCGACTGCGCCGAGATGACTGCCGGATTGAACTTTCGACCGGCCTCGACGCCGTCTATGCTTCCGTGTTCGAGCACCTTGATCTTTCCGGGCGGGCATAGTCCCTCCGCGATCAGCACTTCGCGAAGCGATGTGCTGATGCAAAGGACCTGATGCGCCAACTGGCAGGACGTGCGCTCGCTCCAGCGCAGGATGCCCCGCTTCGGGCCAGTGGCGGTCACGAGCGGCAGCCCATGCTGGTGGTAGATGCGAACGGGCACGCGGCAGAGAGCGGACGCCACCATCGCCAGGAGGCCCCCTTTGGGCGTATGCGCGTCCACGATAGTCGGCCGCACCTGGCGGATGACTCGCACGATCCGCCACAACGCCGCGAGGTCGGCTAGCGGCGTGATCCGGCGCGACATCGCTACCGCGTGCGCCTCGATCTGCATGTCGCGGCCAAACTCGTCGAGCGGCTCGCCGGGCGACGACAGCGCGTGGACCTCGAACCCCCTGCTCTTGGCGTAGACCACATGCCCCGCCAAGAAGCACAGTGTCATCGGCACCGTCGTCACGTGAAGCAGCCTGGGGTTCATGCTGCCGCCTCGCCCGGAAGCGGTCGCTCGGCCGAGGGTCCAGGCCGGTCGCCCTCGAGGCCCGAAACCGCCGTGCTTTGGATCACGGCAAGAATCCGCTTCCCTTCCCGTACCTCCGCCGCCTCGAGCCGGCGGTTGCGCCGGCTGATCAGCCGGCCCTGCAGCCCGAGTGTCGTGCCGAGGCGGTAGGTCATCGACTTGAGTCGCGACCGCATCACCAGGAGCCGTGTGCGCCGCGTCCCGACCAGCGGCGGCCCGTAGCGCCGCAGGATGGCGCGCACGGTTCGTTCACTGCGAAGATAGTTCCCCAGGTTGCCGGCGGGACCTTCGCGATAGAAGAACAGCGGCTCGCACCGCCGGGCGAACCTCGTCGTCACGCAGGTTCGGCTCCACAGCTCTCGGTCCTCGGCCCGAACGAAGACCGGATCGTACGGATTGCTGCGAAACCACTCGGCTCGCCCCATGACCGTCGGATGAATCAGGAGGCCATTGGCCAGCACCGCCTCCGGACGCGCATCCAGGGGCCGATCACCGCGAATGCCCAGGGGCGTCAAATCGTCATCAACCGTGAACGTCGCGGTGTCAACGAGATCGAGGCGCGCGTCCGCACGAAGGAGCTCGAGCTGCCGTTCGATCCGCTCCGGGTGCATGACATCGTCGGCGTCCATCCGCGCCAGATAAGTGCCTCGCGCCATCGAGGCGATCTGGTTCAGACGCGCGCACAGACCGCGATTGCTCCCGTCGCCGAGGAGTCGCACCCGCGGATCGTCGAGATGCCGCACGACATCGATCGAGCCATCGGTGGAGCCGTCGTCGATCAGCAGCAGCTCCCAGTCCTCGTGCGTCTGGGCGAACACCGAGCGCACCGCCGCGGCGAGGTAGCGCCGAGCGTTCAAGAACGGGATGCCGATGGTGACGGACACGCGATCACTCACGAGACTCTCCGTGCGTCAGCTCGCCGCGCGGTACAGGTCGTCACACGTATCACAGATGCGTGCCCAGTCGTAGGTCGCCGCGTTGATCAGCGCGTTCGCCGAACAGGCCGCATGGAGCTTGGCGTCCTCCATCAGCTTCTCGACCTCGTCCGCCATCCTGGCCGAATCGCCGACCGGGAAGCGCGCGCCGCAGTTCGACGGGACCACTTCCCTCAGGCCGCCCGAGTCGCTGGAGACGACCGGCTTGCCGCACGCCTGCGCCTCGACGGCCGCCATGCCGAACATCTCGTTGGTCCGCGTAGGCATCACGAAGACATCCGCGAGGTTGTAGATCGCATTGAGGCGGCTTTCCTCGACCGCGCCGAGGTAGAGGCCGCCGACCTCCTCGATGCGCTCGATCCAGCCGTCCGGATCGTCCTTCAGGCCGAACTGCCCGATCGGTCCCGCGATCACGAGCTGCACGTCGCGGCGCCGCTCGCGGAGCGTCGCGGCCGTCTGCAACAGGACGTCGCTCCCCTTCTGCTCGCAGACCCGGCCGACGTAGAGCATCACCTTCTTGTCGATGCCGAGCTGCTCGCGTTCACGGGCGGCCGCCTCGGGATCGGGCCTGAATTGCTGCGTGTTGACCCCGTTGTAGAGGATCCGCAGCTTGGTCGCGGGAAAGCTCCAGAAGCTCTGCGACTCCTCCAGGCAATATTGTGAGCAAGGCAGGAGCAGGTCGAAGCAGCGGAGCACCCGCTTGTACAAGTGATACAGTGGCGTCCCGCGGCCGCCGCGGAACTGGAAGAAGTCGTACGACAGCACCTTCTTGGCTCCCACCGCCCTGGTCATCCACGCGCCCTCAGGCTGACTGTGGAAGTGCAGCACGTCGTTGGAGCCCTTCCTCACCTCGCGCGCGACCTGATACTGGAACTCCAGGTGCTTGAGAGGCAGACGCGTACGGCATCTCAGGAAGTGATACTTCACGCCGTTCATTTCGCGCGTGTCGCTGGTGTCGCCGACCGAGTACACGCTGACGCGATGCCCGCGGCGGGCTTGCTCGTGAGCGATCTCGACGATGCGCCGCTCGATGGCGCCACCGAAGCGGTGCAGAATCGGCAATGTGCTGACGCTGATGTGGCTGATGTTCATCGGCGGCGCCAGTACACCCTGACCGCTAGCCGCACCAGCGGATCGATCCAGGCGGCCCGGCGCCGGGCCGGCGCGACGCGGCCCTCGACCATGTCGCGATACAGCGCGAGATGGCGGGCGACCATCGTCTCCGGCTTGAACGTGTGCTCCGCATACGCCCGCATCTGGGCAGCCATCGCTTGCCAGCGCGGCCGATCGGCGAGTATCATCTCGATGGCGTTCGCGAGAGCGACGGAATCACCCGGCGGCACGGCCAGGCCGTAGGACCCGATCTGTTCCGGCACGCCGCAGACCCCGCCGGCGACCACCGGCGTGCCGCACAGGAACGCCTCGGTGACGACGCTCGGGAGGCACTCGGCAAAGCTCGGCAACACCAGCAGGTCCGCCTGATGATACTCCTCGGCCAGCTCCCCCGGACCGCGGATGCCCACGAACTCCACGTGCTCCGCGATGCCCAGATCGTCGGCCTGCCGTCTCAGCACCGCCTCCAGCTTCGCGTTGTGATAGACCAAACGGAGATGAACGTGGCGGTGTTTGCAAAGCCGCTGCATCGCGTCGAGCAGGACGTTGACCCCCTTGCATTCGATCAGCTGGCCGACGTAGAGCACGTCATAGCGCTCCTTGTCGGCCCGCTTCTGGAGATCTCCGGCGGCACGAAACACGTCCGCGGGAATGCCGTTGGGAATGGTGTGGATCTTGTCGACGCTGGTCACCCCAGCGTAGTAACGTGCCTCGGCGCGCGACAGCGCGATGTACGCCTCGGCCTTGTCCACGACGTACTGAAAGGCGTAGCGCCGTAACCGCGAGCGTTCCCAGCCGGTGGGGATCAGCCCATTGTGGCCGGTGAAGACGACGCGCGACCGGCAACCCGAGGACGCCATCTTGAGCGCCGCCCGACCGAAGTGATGAACGTGAACGATGTCGTAGTCATCCGATGGCTGAAAGCCGGCATGTCCGACCGCGTGCACCTTCACGCCGGCCTTGCGGAAGCCGTCCAGCAACACCGTCTCCGGCGTCACCAGCTGCTTCGCCCGAACCGCCTCGGGCCGATCGAAGATGCCACCGACCAGGCAAATGTTCATGCGAATCGCCGCTCACGATGGCCAGCCACTACGGAATTCCACGACCAGAACCTCCCGACCACGAAGTAGATGTAGATCGGCCAGAATGAATACACGTATATTTGGCTCGCGACCGACAAGCTGCCCGGGAACACGGTCCAAAGCGCGATCATGAACCAGGCGTAGCTTTCCACCGGGTTCCGGGCGGCCACACACTTGCGCTGCAGCCAGGCGAGAACACAACCGAGCAGCGCATAGCCGAGCATGACGCCGACAAGGTGGAAGTTGATGTAGAGCTCGCCGTCCAAGGGAATGATCTGATCGAGACTGTCCGTATCGCCGTAGATCAGCTCGTTGAATAGCACGGGGCCGCTGATGTCGCGATAGGGCTTGCCCAGAACGGGAATCGGGTAGACCAGCGAGGGGAGCAAGGTCTTGCCGTAGTAGAACTTGCCCTCGAGCGCTTCGATCAGGTAGGCGGTCATTTGCGGCGCCGACGCGTAGATCTGCACGAAATCGACAACGCTCTCGGCGTTCCACGTGTCCGCGACCGCCGAGGCCGACAGTTCGCTGATCTCGAGGTCGGTGGAGCGATACCAGCCGAACACGAACGCCATGGACAGCGCGAGCACGCCGGCCAGGACGACCCCCTTGAACGGAATGCGCCACACGTGCACCGAGAACGCGGCGGCCAGGCCGACGATCGGGCCGAGCATCGTGCCCCGGTTGTAGTTGAAGTTGGCAACCAGCAGAAGGATCACGACAACGGCCGTCACGCCGATGATCGACGCCTTCCGGCGCGGCGCCTTCCCGAGCCACCAGCTCCACGCTAGCACCACCGCGAAGCCGAGAAAGTGCTTCAGAAAGGTGCCGGCGGCCCCTTGGAGCGTCGTCGCCTCCTCCGCACGCAGGCGCTCTTCGATGGGCGACGAGACATAGTGGGAAAATCCCCCGATGCCGCCGTGCGTCAGCAAGAACCCCAACAATCCCAGGGCCGCGAACGGCACGATCAAGTAGGCGGTCCCCGACAGCGATCCTCGACCCCGACCTTGCGTCACGGTCACGCAACTGAAGCATTGGTACGCCACACAGAAGGACAGATAGCTCACGACGTGAACGACGATGGCCAGGTTGATCGCGCCTTTCGAGGGCAGATACGGCAGCACCCCCTGGCTGAAGCCGAAATAGCCGACGAGGACCGTGATCAGCACGAGCTGGATCCAGTAGAGGCCCTGAACGATGTTTGCCGGACACACTGGATCGATCACGCGGATCCGACACGCCGGCAAAGCGGCTTGCACGAACATGAACGCGAAGATGCCGACGACCGCGAAGGGATACTCCTGCGCCACGGGACCACTCGCGAATGCGATCAGGGCGATGGCGTTGATCACCAGCACCCAGAACGTGGCGCGAGGCATCGGGGCCGTCATCGCTCGTTCCGGGGCGTTCTCATGACGTAGACGGTCGTCGCGACCAAGGCGGCCGAGGTCACGGCAAAGGCGATCAAGCTGCCCAGCGCCATCCCCTGCTCGCGATAGAGCGGAATCAGCTGCCACGACGCGATGGCGAGGACCGCGGCGAGCAGCACGTCGAGGCCGAAGCGTCTCATGACGGCCCCCTTGCTCACCAGGACCTGGCCCAGCAGGTTGTTGAGCACCACCGCGACCGCCGAGGCCGACAGGATGACCAGGGTCAGCCGGCCGTCACGATACTCGTCGCCGAAGAGGCCCATGGCCGGCCCCGCACACAGCATGATGCCGATCGACGGGACCACCACGACCGCGACGCCGACCGCCAGGTTGAGGCCAAAGAGCCGGCGATAGGCGTCGGGATCGTTCCGGCCGTGCAGGTTGCTCAGCATCGTGAGGATCACCGGCGAGAACGAGGCGGGGAGGAACAAGAGCAGCTGCCGCCAGCGCTCGGCCGCGTTGAAGACGCCGAGCGAGGCGTAGCCGTCGGGCTGCGCGACCAGCACCAGGTTGGCAAACCACATCGCAGACATCGTGCAGATGCTCCCCAGCAGGCTCAGGGCGCTGAAGCGACACAGCAGCAGCAACTCGCCCCACGCGGCGCGGCGGTCTTGCCCGGCGACCACCTCGGGAAGAATGCGCCGCAGGGCGACATGGTTGGCGAGCACCGCGATCGCTTCGGTCGAGACCAGGCCGATGACCCCGCCCAGGACGCCGCCGACCATGATGCCGCCGATCAAGAACACACACAGGCAAACGCCGCGGATGCTGTTCAGGGCCGCCACGGTACGAAAGTCGCCGAAGCCGACGAGGGCGCCCGTCTGCACGCCGTTGATCGTGCCGAAGAGGACCAGCCCGGTCGCCACCTGCAGCTTCATGGTCAGGTGGGGGGCGCTCAGCACGCTCGACGCCATGACTCCCGAGAGAACGAGGAAGACCAGCGCCATCAGGGTGCCGGAGATCAGGGCAATGGTGGTGGCCAAGGTGACGCAGCGGCCGGCCCTCGCGGGATCGATCGAACGAAACTCCGCGACGAACTTGGTCGCGGCCAGCCCCAGCCCGGCGCCGGCCACGATGCCGAACAGGCCTTGCGTGCTTTGAATCATGCCGATCTCGCCGAAGCCCGTCGCGCCCAGGAGCCGTCCCGCCAGCACCGACGATGCCAGCGTGAAGCCGCGCGACACCACGGCACCCACCAGCGCCCAGAACGCGCCGATCGCGAAATGCGTCGCGACCGAGTCGCCCGGGACGGCAGAGATGGTCAGCCCGCTCTTGGCGGTGGCCGTCACGGCCGGACTTCCTCCAGTGACGAGCGGATCAGGCCAGCAGGCACTCGACCTCCTGGCACACGCGGTCGATCTGTTCCGGCGTCATGTGCGAGTACAGCGGCAGGGCCAGGGCTTCCCGGCTCGCGGTCACGGTGTGCTCCGTCCGCTCGCTCACCCGATGCGGCACCCGCCGGAGAAGGGTCTGCTCGTGGACCGGAGGATAGAAGTAGCGCTTGGTCTGGATCCCGCGCGCCGCGAGGCCCGCGTACACCGCGTCCCGGCTGGCCCGGGCCCGCCCGGTGATGAACAGCACGAAGTAGTTGCCGCTGCTCGACCGGTCGGGTGGAATGCTCTGCACGCGGCATCCGGGAATCGCGCCGAGTCGCGCCCGGTAGGCCTCGATGAGCTGCCGCCGCGCCTTCACCAGCTCGTCCACGCGTCTCAGGGAGAGCAGGCCCACCGCGGCGTGCAGCTCGCTCATCCGGGCGGAGAGGCCCAGGTGGACCATGTCCTCACCCTTCCGCGGATCCTTGCCGTAGTCGCGCATCGATCGCAGGCGGGCCGACAAGGCGGCGTCGCTGGTGCAGACCACGCCGCCCTCGATCGCGGTGACGACCTTGGTCGGGCTCAGCGAGAAGATCTCGCAGCGTCCGAAGCCGCCCGCCTTCCGGCCCTGGTACTCTGCGCCCAATCCCTGCGCGCTGTCGAAGTACACCGGGATGCCGTGTCGCTCGCCGAGCTCGGTCAGCGCTTCGATGTCCGGGGGGAGACCATAGACATACGCCGCGCAGATCGCGGCGGTCCTCGACGTCAGGTTCCGCGCGACGTCGCCCGGATCGAGCGTCAGCGTATCCGGCCGGCAGTCGCAGAAGACCGGCAGCAGGCCGTTCCAGACCAGCGCTTGCGCGGTGGCCGCGAACGTGAACGACGGCACGATGACCTCGGCGCCTGCCGGCAGCTCAAGCGCCTGAGCGGCCAGCATGAGCCCCGCGGTGCACGACGACATCGCTACCGCCTCGCGCGCGCCGGTCAGCCGGCAGACCTCTTCCTCAAAGGCGCGCACGATCCGTCCCGTGGTGACTAGGCCCTCGTCCCAGCTGGGACGAACGAGCTCCTCGAACTCGCAGAACTCCGGCAGGGTCGGGCGAATGATCGGCGTCAGCTCCATCGGTGAGCCTCCGCGGCCTCGAAGCGCCGCCGTGCAGACAGGTTCACGGCGGTGGCCCCGGGGGGAGGCGCAGTCGGACTCACCGCGCGACCTCGATGTCCGGCGCGGGCACCTCCGTCGCCGTCTCGCGCCCGCGGAAATGCTCCTCGGGCCCCTCCCCGGGCTGACCGACGCCGACCTGCGCGATCGCTTTCCAGACCGTCAGCAGCAAGATCCGAGCGTCGAGCCGGAACGACTGGTGTTCCACGTACCAGACGTCGAGCGCGAAGCGACGCTCCCACGGCAGCGTGTTGCGGCCGTTGATCTGGGCCCAACCGGTGATCCCGGGTCGAACCTCGTGGCGGCGGGCCTGCTCCCGCGTGTAGAGCGGCAGATACTCCATCAAGAGAGGCCGGGGGCCGACCAGGCTCATGTCGCCCCGGATCACGTTGAGGAGCTCCGGGAGCTCGTCGACGCTCGTCCGGCGAAGCAACCGCCCGAGACGGGTCAGTCGCTCACGATCCGGCAGGAGCCGACCGTCGGCCGCGCGCGCGGCCCTCATGGTGCGAAACTTGTAGAGGACGAACGGCCGCGCGTGCCGGCCAGGCCGTCGCTGCGCGAAGATCACCGGGCGGCCGAGGGCGAGTCGGATTGCCAGCGCGACGACGCCGAGGAGGGGAGCGAGGACGAGCAGGGCGACCGACGCCGCCACCAGGTCGAAGACACGCTTGGGCCAATCCGGCCACCATCCGCGCCCCGGCTCCCCCATTCCGCCCATCACGCGGCGCCTCGCGCCTCGCCCACCGTGGCGGCGGGTGTCGCGACGTCCGCCGGGCGGACGGAGTGGCCGTTCGCCGCCTCCGGCGCCGCGGTCAGGGGCCGGAACAGCGAGACTATCGCGCCGAGCTGCTGCATGACCGCGCCGGTCGCGCCCTTCTCGGCGCACCGCTCGAGATCCGCCACGTCGCGCGCGAGACTCTCGGGCGACAGGTCCCTGGCCGATCGGACCCGCATGATGCCTTCCAGGCGCGACGGCTCGATGGTCTCGTCCGAGGCCACCGGCTGCTCCGAGAGCTTCTCGCCCGGGCGCATCCCCGTGTAGACGATCGGAATCTCTCGCTCCGGGATGAAGCCGGACAGCCGGATCAGGTTCCGTGCCATGTCCACCACCCGGATCTCGTCGCCCATGTCGAGAACGTAGAGCGCTCCGTTCTCGCCGAGCGCCGCGGCCTGGAGGACGAGCTGCACCGCCTCCGGGATCAGCATGAAGTAGCGGCGCATCTCGGGATGAGTGACGGTGACCGGGCCGCCGGCCTTGATTTGCTCGAGGAAGAGCGGGATCACGCTGCCGTTGCTTCCCATCACGTTCCCGAAGCGCACGACCACGAACCCGGTCGGGCCTCGCTCGGCCAGGGCCATCGCGAGCAGCTCCGCCACCCGCTTGGTGGCGCCCATGACGCTCGAGGGGTTGACCGCCTTGTCGCTCGAGATCAGGACGAACCGCGCCACGCCGTGCCGGACCGCGGCCTCTCCGACGATCCGCGTGCCCTTGACGTTGTTTTTGATCGCCTCACAGGGATTGAGCTCCATGAGCGGCACGTGCTTGTGGGCCGCCGCGTGAAGGATCAGCTCCGGACGGTGCTCGGCCAGCACCTCGTCGACCCGCTGCTCGTCGGTGACATCCGCGATGACGGGATACACCCGGCCGGCCTTCAGCCGGGCCACCGAGCGCTCCACCGCCCAGAGCGCGTTCTCGTAGCGCTCGAACAGCACGAGACTCTTCGGCCCCAGTGCCGCGATCTGCCGGCTCAGCTCGGATCCGATGGTCCCTCCCGCGCCGGTCACGAGCACCCGCTTCCCTTCGATCAGGTGTCTCACGGTACCCATGTCGAGTCCGAGCGGCGCCCGTCCGAGCAGATCCGCGACGGCAAGGTCGCGGACGTCGTGGAGCCTCGCCCGTCCCTCCAGGATGTCCTGGAAGTGTGGCATCGCCTTGATGGGCAGCTTGTGCGATTCGAGCTCCTTCACCACGCCCCGGAGCATCTCGGGGGCGGCGCGGGCGATCGCCACCAGAACCTCGTTCGGATGCGTCTCGGCGATGATCCGCGGCAGGTCCGCCCGGGCTCCCAGTACCGGGATCCCATGGATGCGCCGGCCGATCTTGGTCGGGTCGTCGTCCACGAATCCCACGGGGTGATAGCCATACTGTCCGCCCTTCAGGATCTCCCGGACGATCCTCGCTCCGGCGTCGCCCGCCCCGAAGATCAGGACTCTCTTGGTGCGGGCGTTCCCGCGATACTCTCGCCACAGGCGCCAGCCGACCCGCGCCGCGGCCATGAGGAACATCACGAGCACCACGTCCATCAAGAAGACCGAGCGGGGATAGGCGCGCAGCCCCAGGACGCCCCGGATCAGCAGACAGAAGAGGACGCCGCTCGCCGTCACGCTGGCCACGATCACCCGCAGGTCCCGGAGTCCGACGTACTGCCAGACCGATTCGTCGAGATGGAACCGGACGAAGCAGAGCCCGCGGAGCAGCACGAGCAGGGGAATCGTCTGGAGCCAGAGGACCCAGAAGAGGGCGGGGATCACCCCGTCGAACCGGAACCAGAAGGCGAGATAGTTCCCGGCGACGGTCAACAGCAGGTCCACGAGGACCACCGAGACACGCCTGGTCGTGGCGAGCGGTCGTCTCAAGGGGCGCCGGCGTCCGGGTCCCGATCCGACCTCGGTCCTCGCGCGGCGGACCGACCCCGCGTGGTCCAGTCCGTCCACATCGCCGGCCCGGAGGGGATGGGCTCCTGGTAGTAGTACTGATAGGCGGCGGCGGTGCTTCGGACGTCCGCGTGATTGAGGACGACACCCAGGAGGCGCGCGCGCACCGATCCGAGCATCTGCACGGCACGTTGCGCGGCGTCTCGCCCGGTGTGCCGGTGGCGGAGGACGAGGATCACGCCTTCGACCCGGGGCGCGAGCACCAGGGTGTCGGTCACCCCCAGCATCGGCGGGGAGTCGATCACGATGTGAGCGAACCGCTCGCCGGCGGCGGCCAGGGCCTCCGTGAATCGCGGAGAGAATAGTAGCTCCGCCGGGTTGGTCGGCACCGGACCCGCCGGGATGACCAAGAGCCCCGGAATTCGCGTCGGTCGGATGACATCCGTCAGCTCCACGCCCCCCACCAGCAGGTCGGACAGGCCGGGCGTCTGGGGAACGTCGAGGATGCGGTGGAGATCGGGGTGGCGCAGGTCGGCGTCCACCAGCAGCACGTCGCCCAACCCGAGCTGAGCCAGGGTGATCGCGCAGTTCGTCGAGATCGAAGTCTTGCCGTCTTGCTGCTGGAGCGAGGTCACCAGCATGGTCTTGGGCGGGCGATCCGGCGTGGCGTACACCACGCTCGTCCGCAGGTTGCGGAACGCCTCCGCGAGAATCGAGCTGGTCGCCTGGTGGGACACGAGTGCGAAGAGCCCGGGGGAGCCGGGGGCGCCGTCGCGCGCCCCGAGGGGCCGGCCGTCGAGGTGGGCCGGGAGCGCGGAGCGCGTGGGCAGCAGCCCGAGGGTGGGAACGCGCGAGAGGGTCTCGACCTCCTGAGGATCTCGAATGCTCGTGTCCAGGTACTCGAAGAGGAACGCGAAGCCCACGCCCCCGACGAGACCCACCAGGCACCCGATCAACAGGTTGAGCCCGGTGCGCGGTCCCGAGCGCTTCAGCGGAACTTCGGCGCGGTCCACCACCGAGATGTTCGAGATCAGGAGGGAGGCGGACACCTGCGTCTCCTTCAGGCGGGAGGACAGCGCCGCGTAGAGCTCCCGGCTCGTGTCCACCTCCCGTCGGAGGAGGTTGTAACGCGCCATCTGTCCGTCGAGCTTCCTCGCCAGCGCCCGCTGCTGGTCCACGAGCTTCCGGATCTCGGTCTCGTTCTGGAGCGCGGCGAGGTACTCCTTGCGCACCGCCTCGGCGAACCGTTGGATCTCGGCGCGCAGGTGTCGCCGCACCTCCTTGATGTTCTCGTCGAGCCGTTGCATCCGCGGATACTCGGGCTTGAAGGACTGGCCCAGCTCCCGGTATCTCCCTTCGAGCTTGGTCACCTCCTCCTTGAGATTGGCCACCAACGGGTTCTGCAGGACCGCCGGAAGAGTCTCGGCGGTCGGCCCCGTCGCCTGTGCGAGCATGCTTTCCTTGGCGATCCGCTCCGCCTTCGCCTTCAGCAGCGAATCGGACAGGGTCGACAGCTCCTGGCTGACCAAGGACTGGCGCTGGCCGACCCGCTCGCCGATCCGATCCACCCCGACGAACAGGATGTCGTTTTCCTCCATGAACTGGCTGAGCTGGCCCTCGTTGGACTGCAGCGCCTGCCGTGTCTCGTTCACCTGCTCGGTCAGGAATCGCGTCGCGTACCGGCTCGCATCCTTCTTGTCGTCGAGCTGCTGGGCGATGGCCGCCTCGACCAGGGTGTTCGGGACCCGCGCGGCCAGCTCGGGGCTGCGGCTCTCGAACGAGACTTTGACCAGTCGGGTGTTCCGGACCGGCTCGACGTGGAGTCGCTCGAGGAACGCGTCCGTCACCTCGCCCGGCCGGCGGCCGGCCGCGCGAAACTCGGGATAGCGCTCGAGCTCCGCGAGCGCGATGACCCGGTTGGCGAGCGCCCGGCTCTGCAGCAGCCGGTGGTAGGTCTGCAGCTGGGTTTGCGCGGACTCGCCCGCGGTGTCGTCACGCCCGGGCGGCTCGAACTTGAGGATTCGGGGTTCTTCCCTCTCGATGCGGAGCATCGCGGTGCCGGTGTACACGGGCCGCGCGGTCATGCTCCAGATGAACGCGGTGAGCACCGCCCCCAAGAGCACCATGACCGCGGTCCGCCGGTGCCGGATGAGCACCGTCCAGTAGTCCCAGAAGTGCGGCTCGCGCTCTCGGGACCGACGGTAATCCACCTCGAGTCGGGTCGGCAGGAGCGGCGCCGGGAGATCCGCGCCATTCGTCAGAGCACGGTCAATGGGATTCATCATATTCCCTTCGCCACGCCCAGGGCGCCTTTGAAGAAGTCGAGGAACCCGTAGAAGAACGCCTTGCCGGGCGACTTCCCGACCACGATCACGTCCTCGCGCTGCACCTCGGGAGCCGGCTTGCCCTGCTCGAAGGCTTCGAGGTCGTAGGTGGTGACCTCGACTTTCCCCGACGCCGACTTCCGGTAGAGGCGCACGTCGCCCCAGTTCGCCACGTCCTTGACCCCACCCGCCGCGAGAACCGCCTGCTGGACCGTCGTCTTGCCCTTCAGCAAGAACGATCCGGGGTGCTCGACCGAGCCACCGACGTAGACAGATCCCGCCCGCGGCACGTGCACCACGTCGCCGGCGCGAAGCGCGACGTTCAGGTCTTCGCGCCCGTCCGCCAGCTCGGAGAGGTCGATCGGCGCCATCACCTCGGCGGTTCCATCCCCGCGCGGAGGCGGCGTGCGCCGCGCGCCGCCTCCGCCCTCCGCCGCGGTCGGCACCGCGCTGATCGGGACACGGCGGATCACGTACACGAGACGATCGGCGTCGTCGGTCAGCCCCTCCGCGAGGGCGAGGGCGTCGGCCAGGCGGAGCGGTCGGTTCAGGTTGAACACTCCCCCCTTCCGTACCGCGCCGATTACCGATATGCGCTGGCTGTTGTGCTCCTGCAGGAAGACGGAGACCTGCGGGTCGTGCATGAACTTCTGCTGGAGCCTGGAACGGATCTCGTCCTCCAGCTCGGAGGTGGTGCGATCGGCCGCCTGGATCTGCCCGACTAGGGGCAGAGTGACGACCCCACGCTGGGGGACGCGGAGCCGGATCCGGGATAGCTCCTCCACCTCGAAGACGCTTACCTCGAGCAGATCTCCCGCGCCGACCGGGAGATCGTTGCCGTCCGTCGACCGAGCCGCCTGCTCCAGGAGGCGGCGATTCAAGGCCGCGGTGTTCGCCGACGAGCCGGCCTCGAGCGGTCCTCCAGCGCGGCCGGAGCCGCTCGCCGCGGGGGCAACACCCCCCTCCCGCAGCAGCGCCTGGTCCGGACCACTGCTAGAAACCGACGTCCCGCATCCCGCCATGGCGATCGCGATGACCGTGGTCAATAGGCGATGCGTGCTCCTCATCGTCCGCCTCCAGAGATACGATCGGTCGGCCGCTCGCGGCGATTTCAACAAGTCCCCGACGCCGTCCGCGTGAGTGGCCGAATACTCACGCGCGTCCCCACGGCCGTCAATTAGACGAAAGTCCCTGGCATGCGACCACGTGGTCACGTCGCCTCGACTTTGGTCGTACGACTCACGCGGCGGGAAGCCCCGCCCTGCGGGGACGCAACCGTTGCGTACACGAGCGCTTCGCGGCGGTATTGCTTTCCCGATGCCCGTGCGGCGGCACCGAGAAAAGGGCGGAGCGGGGGGGAACGTCGGTATTCGTTTCCCGAATGGGCGGGTGGGAATCTCCCGAGCGCGCGGGCGCGCCGGTCCCTAGCGCGACTACGGCCCGCGCACCAGTGACGTAGTCTGATAGACTCCTCCGCATCGCTCGGAGGAGAAGGTGCGCGTGTGACCCATCGAGGAGCACGGTCAGTCACAAAATCCCCGGCGCCGCCTCGTGCGAAGGCGGCACCGACGTCGGCCGTGATCCGCGTCGCGGTCCTGAGCGACAGCGGCCTCTTCCGCTCCGGCCTCCGAAGGATTCTGGAAGCCTATAGCTCCGTCGCGCTGGTGGGAGAAGGAAGCTCGCCCCCGGTGCGCGGGCTCGTGCGAGCGTGCGCTCCGCACATCCTCCTCGTGGACGCGCAGATTCGAGGCGCTTTTGCGATCTGCGGCGAGCTTCGTAAGAACGGCGCCAGACCGCGCGTGATCCTGGCGGGCGCGGAGGGCGATGACGACGGGGCCCTCCAGGCGCTGAAGTGCGGCGCGCGGGGCATCCTGGGCAAGAGCGCCACCGTGGAGACCCTACTCAAGGCCATCCGGGTGGTCCACGAGGGTGAAGTGTGGGCGAGCAAGCGAGTGTTGGCGCTGATCGTCGAGGACCTGGCCGCACGCGGCGTCGGCCCCCAGATAGAGTCGTTGATCAGCAGCCGCCTGAGCCGGCGCGAGCAGGAGATCGTCCACCTCGCCGCGAGCGGCCTGAGCAACCGGGAGGTGGCCAACCGCCTCACGATCACCGAAGCGACGGTGAAGGCGCACCTTACCCACGTGTTCCAGAAGCTCCTGCTACGCGGTCGCGGCCAGCTCGCGGCCCTCTACCACCAGGGCCTCATGGTGCTGGCCGGGAAGGACCAGGCCCGGCTCAGCTAGTCGGCTACCACGGGCCGATTCCGCTCTACTTCGAGTATCGGCCGCCGGTCGCCTGAGGCCGGCGGGGGCGCCGCAGTGTTCGATCACCGATCGAGAGCAGGAGAAGCCCGAGCACGAAGCCGCCGAACCCGATCCGAATGGCGATCGGGTTTGCCGCCAGCTGCACACCCAGGATCGTCGCGCTCAGCTCGAGGTTGCCGACCTCGTTCGGAGACCACCGGGTCCCCGCCACCACGAACGAGATCACCGCGGCCACCGGGAGGGCCAAGCCGTGCGAGCCGATCACGATCGCGGTTCGGCCCCAGGTCTGCCTCGCGGAGCCCGCCGCCGAGCGCATGAGCAGAGCACCCACGACCAGACCACTCGTGATCCAGACGGCCGCAATGATCCGAACCGTGTTCATCTCGGGCTTCGCCGCTTCGAGAACCATCCGGACCAGCAGCACCCAGAGACCGCCGCACACGGCTCCCCCCAGCAGCGCCGCCGCGCGCCGCGCTCGTGCTTCCTCGTGACTCGACCGTGGCCGTCGGCTCATGCGGGCGGATGTTAGCGCAGCCGTCATCCGGAGGCTAGCGCGGGGTGAGGGGTGCGATAGGATGGGGCGGCATGAGGCGAACCGTTGGCCCCCGGTAAGCCGGCCGGCGCTCCGAGCGGACGGGTAGGTTCGGAGGCGACCCCCCCGCTCGCGACGCCGCTACAGTTCGTCAAGGGCGTCGGTCCGCAGCGGGCCAAGCTCCTGGCCAATCTCGGCCTTCGTACCGTCGAGGACGCGCTCTACCATCTGCCCGCGCGGCACGAGGACCGCAGCCAGCTCACGCCGCTCAGGAGCCTCAAGCCGAACGACGTGACCACCACGACCGGGACGATCCGCGCGGTCAGCCCGCCCCCGCGCGGCCGACCGCGCGTGCCCCTCTCGGTGCTGCTGAGCGACGGCACCGGCTTCCTCAGCTGCGTGTGGTTCGGCCAGGCCTATCTCGAGCGGCTCTTCCAGCGTGGGCAGCGCCTGATCGTCCACGGCAAGGTGCAGCGCTACCGATCCGGACCGCTCCAGCTCCAGGTGAAGGACTACGAGATCGTCGAGGACGAGCCGGGGGAGACCGGCGCCGATCCGTCCGACGAGACACTCCACACCGGCCGGCTCGTGCCGGTCTACCGGCTCACCCGTGGGCTCACCGCGCGCCCGATGCGTCGTCTGATGAAGCGGCTGGTGGACGGCTACGTCGACACCCTGGAGGATCCGCTGCCCGCGCCGCTCCTCGCGCGCCATCGGCTCGAGGCCCTCCGCTCGGCCCTGCGCGCCGGACATTTCCCGAAGACGGAGGCCGACTACGCGGCCGGGCGCCGACGGCTCGTGTACGACGAGTTCCTCCTGCTCCAGCTGGGGCTGGCGATTCGCCGCCACCGGCAGGGGCGTCAGCCCGGGCTGTCCATGAACCCGCCCGGCGCACTCGCGCGGCGTCTGCTCGCCTCGCTGCCCTTCGCGCTCACGCCGGCGCAGGAGCGGGTGTGGCGGGAGATCCGCACCGACATGGCCGCGCCGTATCCGATGAATCGGCTCCTGCAGGGCGACGTGGGGTCGGGCAAGACGGTGGTGGCCGCGCTCGCCATTCTCACCGCCATCGAGGCTGGCCATCAGGCGGCCCTGATGGCGCCGACCGAGATCCTCGCCGAGCAGCACCTGATGACCCTCACCAGGCTGCTCGAGCCGCTGGCGGTGAACGTGGCGCTGCTCACCAACGCGGTGAAGGGCAAGGCGCGGGAGCGCGTGCTCGCGGGCGTGGCCGCCGGGGAGATCGTCTGCGTCGTCGGCACCCACGCCCTGGTCCAGGAGGCGGTGCGGTTCCGGCGGCTCGGGGTCGCGGTGGTGGACGAGCAGCACCGGTTCGGCGTGCACCAGCGTGCGACCCTGAAGCGCAAGGGGGAGAGCCCCGACGTGCTGGTCATGACCGCCACGCCGATCCCGCGCACCCTCGCCTTGACGCTGTACGGGGACCTCGAGGTCTCGGTCATCGACCAGCTGCCGCCGGGGCGCAAGCCGGTGGTCACCAAGGCGCGCGCCGACTCGGCCCGCCGGAAGATCTACCTGTTCCTGCGCGAGCAGGTGACGGCCGGTCGCCAGGTCTACGTGGTGTGCCCGCTCGTGGAGGAGTCCGAGATCGTCGATCTGCGGGCCGCCACCGAGATGGCCGAGCGCCTGCAACGCGAGATCTTCCCCGACCTCCGCATCGGGCTGCTTCACGGTCGGATGAGCTTCACCGAGAAGGATCGCGTGATGCGCGAGTTCAAGGCGGGCGCCATCCACGTGCTGGTGTCCACCACCGTGATCGAGGTCGGCATCGACGTGCCGAACGCCTCGGTCATGTTGATCGAGCACGCCGAGCGCTTCGGGCTCTCCCAGCTGCATCAGCTCCGTGGCCGCGTCGGGCGCGGCCCGTGGAAGAGCTACTGCGTGCTCCTCGCGGGCGCCGCGTCGGACGACGCGAAGGCCCGGCTGGAGGCGATGACCGCCACCAACGACGGCTTCAAGATCGCGGAGGCGGATCTATCGCTGCGCGGGCCCGGCGACTTCTTCGGCACGCGCCAGTCGGGGCTGCCCGAGTTCCGCGTGGCCGACCTGCTGCGCGACGCGGCCGCCCTGGAGGCGGCGCGGCGGG
>JACXTT010002675.1_pt1 | contig 27984 bp, 23 predicted proteins | sample 9270951 | NCBI WGS metagenome assembly JACXTT01 (sample SAMN15532306, study PRJNA645909) | rock metagenome | isolation source: weathered quartz diorite | place: Puerto Rico | collected 2017-06-21 | reverse complement strand
TCGGCATAACGGGCAACATCCAGCCAATGCAGGGTCATCTTCTCCCCGTAAGCAGGATTTTTCATTAATTCATCAACCACTTTCTCGTAAGCGTTCGGGCTTTTATCGGCCAGAAATTTGTCCATCATGGCGATGGTCGGTGGTAAGCCGGTCAGATCAAAACACACACGTTTTAGTAAGCGCTCTTTGTCTGCTTCCGGGTTGGGGGCAAGCCCATATTGTTCCTGTTTATGCAGGATGAAATAGTCGATCTGATTTTTTGGCCATTGTTTGTCTTTAACAGCCGGTATAGGCGACAGCTTTGGCGGTACAAAGGCCCAGTGCTTTTCGTATTTAGCGCCTTGTTTTATCCATTTTTCGATAAGTGTAACCTCGTGGGGCGTTAACCTTTTCAAACCTGAATTGGCCGGCGGCATCATTTCGGATGTATCGTTGGTAGAAACCCTCCGGAACAATTCCGACATCTCCGGGCTGCCCGCCACCAAAACATGCGCGCCGGGATGATCTTTTAACGCCCTGAATGCGCTATCCCGGATATCAAGCCGAACGCCGCCCTGTCGTTTGCTGGCATCCGGCCCGTGGCATTTGTAGCATTTATCAGAAAGTATGGGCCTGATATTGAAATTATAGCTTATAGTATCCGGGATCTGGTCTTCTATGCTTTGTCCCGATGCTGCACGGTTGCACGAATGAAGCGCATAAACAATGCATCCGGCACATACCAGCCAAACAAAATAGATCTTCCGCGGCATAAATTTATTTAGTAAAAAGCTTTACTGGTTTATAATGAAGCTAAAATTACATATTTAAAAGTAAATTTAACTTGGACATCTTATTCAAAAGATGGGGTTTTTACGCGGAAGCAATTCAGCATCTGTGTTTCACCAGGCGTTCCTATGGAACGCTAGTGCCTATTCTTTTTTTTTCTACCAACCAGTCGTCCCGATGGGACGACTATGGAGGTTTTTTTTATTGGTTACCCAACCAACGCCCGAGGTGGACGTCAAGGCAGAATACGTTTATTAATTACTAACCAGGCATCTCGACAAGGCATTGATACGGATTCGTCCCATCGGGACGCCTGGTTGGTAGAATGAAACAAAACCTCTTTACGTTCCTATCGGAACGTTTGGTGTTCAGCAAAGAGTAATTGCAGCTGCAAGGTTTCCTTTGGAAGATAATTACGCAATGCCGGTTGATGTAAAAACGCTATTTTTAAAAAATCTTTCACAACAGCATGCCTCCCGCCAAAACCGAGAACATTAACTGGATAAACAACTTAAGGCTTATTGCCCTTTATGCCGTGATCATATTGCATGCCACTTCGCCCTTGCTGATGCAGTATGGCAAAGTTTCAATGACGGACTGGTGGATGGCTGATTTTTTAAACGCAATGGTGCGCTTTGCGGTGCCGGCTTTTGTGATGGTAACCGGCGCTCTGCTGCTAAACAAAGAATATGAAATAGATGATTTTCTAAAAAAGCGGCTGGGACGCGTTGTGGTGCCGTTCCTGTTTTGGAGTTTGGTGTATATCTGGTACTCGTGGTATAACGATGAGATCGTGTTTACCAGTGACGCCTGGGCAGATATAAGGCTGGTGCTGCACAATTTAAAATACGGCAGCTCGTACCATTTATGGTATGTGTATATGCTGATCGGGCTGTATTTTTTCATACCCATTCTAAGCAAGTTTGTGCGGAACGCTACCGAAAAAGAAATGTTATACTTTTTGATCGTTTGGTTTGCGGTGATGATGCTTACCCAACCGTATTTATCGAGATATAACCCGGCTGTCGACATGCATTATTTTGCGGGCTACTCCGGCTACCTGGTGCTGGGGCATTACCTGGCATTTAAGGATTTTAATATCCGGAACCTTCGGTTGTGGATGATACTGCTGTTTGTGACGGGCGTTATTTTAATAGCTGTTGGCAGCTGGCTTATCATTTCGTACCCGGCGTGGCCGGGCACCATGTTTTATGAACCGGTTAATCCCGCGGTGCTGATGATATCGGCAAGCATGTTTATCATCGTGAAATTAACGGCGCCTAAAGTATCGCCGGTTGTTATCAGGGTGCGGGATTTTGCTGGGCGTTATAATTACGGCATCTACCTGGGTCACGCGCTGATATTATATTTCCTTGAAGACCCTTTCGGCATCAATTACAAGCTTTGCACGCCCATCGTGAGCATACCTTTAACTGCCTTGATCTGCTTTATGATATCATTACTGCTGGTTTGGGTTATCAGTAAAATACCGTTCGCCGGGAAGCGGATCTCGGGTTAACTGTTTACAGCTCGGCTTGGCAGATATTGCCTTTATCCATCCAGCGAATTTCAAAAAAATCGACCTTAGGTTGCGCTGGTCCGATACGTTTTTTTTTTTGCGGTTATTGCAACGATTTGATTGGCATAACCGTTATGTTAGGTATAGCATAAAACAAATACCCCATCATGAAAAATCATAAGAATCTGCCAAAAAGCCGGCTTGCATTGATAAGCATGGTTGGCCTGCTAACTTTATCATTATCTTCCTGTTTAAAATCCTACAAAAATCAATATTATAGCCCGCCTGCGGCCATTGTTACTTTTATCCAGGCCTCGCCAGACCAGCCGCCACTGGATTTTTCGCTCGATAATAACCGTGTGAATGAATCGCCGCTGGCCTATGGCAATATTGTCGACTATTTTAGGGCATATACCGGGAAACGAAATACTAACTTTTACAATCATTCCACCGGGAATGTTATACTGTCGGATACTGTCCACCTCAATCAAAATGTATATTATTCCCTATTCCTGGTAAACACTGTGGCGCACCCGCAAACGCTATTGCTGACCGACTCCATAACCAGACCCGCCGCAGGCAGCGCCGGCATAAGGTTTGTTAATTTAAGCCCCGATGCCCCGGCAGTTGATCTGGTCGTTACAGGCGGCGCAGTGCTGGTTCCAAATAAAGCGTTCAAGGGCTATTCATCGTTTGCAAATACCCCGGGCAATACAAGCTATAACCTGGAGGTGCGGCAAGCCGGAACAAGTACGGTGTTAGCCACGCTCCCGAATGTTACGTTGAATAGTGGTTTTGTTTATACCATTTGGCTGCGCGGCCTGGTGGCGTCAGCCAACACGACCGATCAATTGGGGATCAGCGTTATGCCAAATGCTGTATTTTATTAAACAATAAAGATCGGTAAGAAATAACGGCCAAGTTATAATTCCTGGGCTTGGCTATAATTTGACCTGGCGTCGGCAGCTTTCAATTTTTTAGATAGTCCCGCTAACATATTCATTAATGCCTCAATGCTTATCGGTTTCGAGATATAATCATCCATTCCGGCGGCGAAACAATTCTCTTTATCCTCGCTCATCGCATTAGCGGTCATTGCCGCGATCAAGGGTTTTGCCCCATAAATTTTTCGCAGCAAACGGGTTGCCTCCAAGCCATCGATATTGGGCATTTGCACGTCCATTAATATCAAATCGTATGATTTTCGCTGCATCATATCAATAACTTCCTGGCCATCTACAGCTAATTCCGGCTGATAACCGAGCTTGCTTAAAATCCGCATGATTAGTTTTTGATTCATTACATTGTCTTCTGCAACAAGAATATTGAACGGGCTTTCCAAAGCAAATGCCTCGGATAAGAGTGATTTTTTTGGCTCGACTTCGACAACAATTTCCTTATTTAAATCCTGTGCTATAACCTGGTATAATTGCTGATGTTTCACCGGCTTCGTTAAAACAGAAGAGAACAAAGTCGGGTTCATTTTCTTTGTCTCATTACCTATCGAGCTTAATAAAATTATGGGGAGATTTTTTTGTATTGCCTTAATCTTTGTGCTTAACTCCAAGCCTGCCATGTCGGGCATTTGCATATCGGTAATAACAAGGTCGATATCTTGTTGTTGCGACACAATTTCAAGCGCTTCCTTGCCCGATGAAACAGCCACGACAACCATTTTCCATTTTTTTAGCTGCACCTTCAAAATACGTAAATTGGTTGGGTTATCGTCAATTACCAGCACCTTTTTGCCTTCACAGACAAGGCTATCGTAAACCTGACGTGGAACCGGCTCAGTGACCTTTTCACATTTTACATTGAACTCGAAAGTGCTTCCCGCACCGAATTGGCTTTTTACTGTTATTTTACCGCCCATTAGCTTTACCAAACGCTGGCAAATAACTAAGCCTAAACCTGTGCCGCCGTATTTGCGCGTAACAGAAGAGTCGATCTGGTTGAAGGCCTTGAAAAGGTTATCGAATTGATTTTCGGGAATTCCGATGCCGGTATCACGTACTTCGAAATGAATGTCGAATTTTCCATCTGTTACCTTCACCTGCCCGGCTGTTACCATTACAAACACTTCGCCCCTATTAGTAAACTTAACAGCGTTGCTTACCAGGTTAGTCAGTACCTGTCGTATGCGTAGGCCATCGGCGATAATGTAGTCGGGAATGTGGTCCTCTATCTGGTAAACCAGGTCAATACCAGTTTCCGATGCCTTTGCGGCAAACAATTCAAACACGTCTTCAATACATTTTCTAAGCTCAAAAGTATAGGGATCCAGTTCCAGGTTTCCGGATTCTATTTTCGAAAAATCAAGCACGTCATTAATAACCATCAACAATGTTTCGCCGCTGTTGATAATGGCATCCGAATATTCCCGCTGTTCGTTATCAAGCTCCGTCCCCGAAAGAAGGGAGGCCATACCCAGAACACCGTTCATCGGAGTCCTGATCTCGTGGCTCATCGTAGCTAAGAAGGCACTTTTTGCCGAATTTGCCTTATCCGCTTCCAGCCTCGCCTTTTCGGCGGCCAGGCGGGCAATTTGTTCCTGTGTTTTTTGCTTGGTTAATTCTTTATTGAGCGTTTCCAGCGACCTGGTTTTCTCCTGCAGCTCTTCTGATTGTTCCTGCAACTCGCCCGACTGGTATTGCAGCTTCTCCTGCTTCTTTTGCAACTCGTCATTTAACTGCCGAAGGTGGCGGGCTTGTTCACCAATTTCCTTCGTTCTTATTTCTACCTGGTTTTCCAGTTGCGCTTTCTGTTTACTGATCAAATTTATCCGGTACCAGTAGAATAAATAATAGATGCCGGCGATGGCCAATACCACCAATGCGCGGAACCACCAGGTTAACCAAAATGGCGGAACTATTATAATTTTGACGGTTGTTGCTTTTTCATTCCACACACCATCATTATTAGCGGCTATTACCTTAAAGGTGTAGGTTCCCGGATCGAGGTTAGTATAGGTGGCTTTACGGCTGTTACCCGCTTTTATCCATTCCTTGTCAAAGCCCTCAAGTTTATATGCATACTGGTTGTTTTCGGGAACGGTATAATCTAATGCTGCAAATTGTATCGTAAATACCGACTGGGCATGATCGAGCGTTATTGACTTCGCCGTTAAGATATTTTGTTTAATAGGCGAGTTCATCCCCCCGGTAATTACAGGCTTATTAAATAACTCGAATCCGGTTAGCGCCACAACCGGCTCGTTGTTATTATATACCAGTTGTTTGGGATTAACAATATTAAAGCCGTTAATACTCCCCACAACGATCTCGCCGCTTTTTAATTTTGCGCCCGATTTGAAGGTTAGCTCCAGAGTCTTAAAGCCGTTTTCGTAACCGAAGTTTTTAAACTTTTTGTTTACCGGGTCAAAGCGGGTTAACCCTTTTAAAGTACTTACCCATAAAAAACCTTCGGCATCCTGTGTGATATAGTTAATGGCATTATTTATCAAGCCATTCTCCTCGGTATATGCTTTAAATTTATGGGTACGTTCGTCATAGCAATTTAATCCCCCCTCGCGGGTACCAATCCACATATTACCTTTTCCATCTTCAAAAAACGCGCTTATTACATTACTGTTTAACGCACTATTTTGGGTGTTTAGCCGGGTAACTTTTTTTGTTGCCGGGTTAAAAATACTAATACCGTTTGCATTGCCGCCAATCCAGATGTTCCCGCTTTTATCTTCGAATAAAGCATCAACTGTATTGTCGCAAATACTGTTGGGATTGTGCTTATCGTACAGATATTTCGTGAAGGTTCCGGCATCCTTGTCAAAAACGATTAGCCCGCCATCTTCGCTGCCGACCCATATGTTCCCCTTACGGTCTTCCATCAACGCGTAAATGGTATTACTGCTTATGTTGGCTGGCCCTTCGCCCTTTACATAATGTTTAAATCTTCCTGTTTGGGGGTCGAAATTATCCAGGCCATTTGAGTAAGTTCCCACCCAAACTGAATTGTCCTTTTTACTTACCAAAACCGCCGATGCATAGTTAGCAGCCAGGCTATTCTTATCCTTTTCGCTATGCTGGTAGTGGGTGTACGAGCCATTAGTACGGTTAAAGTAATCGAGGCCGGCATCAGTCGCTAAATAAATGTTCTGTTTTTTATCTTCGGCAACACCCCTTATTATGTTTTTGGCAGACGGTATATTGGTTAATGATGCCTTATATGAAGGGAATATCGACAGGTTTTTATCATATTTTGAAACACCTTCACTCGAAGTTCCGATCCACAAAATGCCGGCATTGTCCTCTAATAATGCATAAATACCATCATTGGGTACCAGGTTATCCCCGCCCGTTTTATCACTCACCGGGATCAACGCCCTTTTTGCAGCGTCAAACAGCTGAAGTGTTGTATTCGATCCCACCCAAAACCGATTTCCCGCCGAGCGGACGAGACAGTAAGCCGGGTTAACCCGATTTGACGAATTGATGTCGGGATCGATCGGATAGGTTAAAAACGTATGTTTGTTTTTATCCAGCAGCTTTAACCCCTGGTAGGTACCAATCCAAATATTGTTATTATCATCTTCGGCTATTGCATTAATGGTATGATTAACTGATTTTAGTTTTGCATCTGCATCAAAAAACCTGGTACATTTTCCGGTTTCGCGGTTCAAAAGGTTTAGCCCGTTTTTTGTACCTATCCAAAGGTTGTTTTTGCGATCCTCGTAAATGGCAATAATGCTAGAGTTGCTTAAACTCGAGGTATCTGCAGCACGATTATAAAAACGCTGAAACTTCCCTGTTTTTTTATCATACCGGTTTAAGCCATCCTGTGTTCCGATCCATATATTTGAACGCTTGTCTTTATAAACAACGGTGATATCGTTACTGCTTATAGAGCCGGCATTTAAACTATCGTGTTTGAAATTGGTAAACGCTACTTTCGATCGTATATACTTACTCAATCCTCCTATACGGGTTCCTACCCAAATATCGCCATTTGCGTCTTCACAAAGTGAATTGATCGTATTCTGGGGCAGCGTTGCTGGATTGTTGTTTACGTGCTTAAAAACTAAAAAACCAAGCCCGTCATATTTATTCAGTCCGTCTTCGGTACCCACCCAAATAAAGCCGTAACTATCTTTAAGGAGACTGAGTACCGTATTTTGGGAAAGCCCGTTTGAACTATTTAATTTAGTAATATTTAAAGAGAGTTGTTGCGAAAATGCAGCTGAGTGCAGGCAAATGAAAAACCCAATAAGATATAGCAGGTATTTGATAAACTTCATTTATTGCACTGTATTTCAGACGTTAGGATGTATACGCACAATATTACCTAAAGTTTAATTTATTTAAAAAAATAAAACACCGCTCGACTATTTTTTTCATAAAAAGAAAATTTAATTTAAGCAAAATCAATTGTTGATATATTGCTTAGCGTTAGGCGAATTAAAAAATCTATAAATTTGATTATGTACAAGGCGTTAAATTTAAGCCCGATGATACCGTCGTACGATGTACGGGCAACCAGGCTTTTTTTTGAAACGCTTTTTGGCTTTACCGATGTGCGGGACGAAGGCGGCTATGTAATTATGCAAAAGGATACCTGCATGATACATATTTTAAACGCAGGCGAAGAAATTGGTGAAATGGAATTTTACCTGTCAGTAGACGACATTGACGAGCTATGGGATTCAATTAAAGATAAACTACCGGGCGTCAAACTAAAACCGCCATTTGACCGTGAGTATGGAATGCGCGAATTTCACATAATTATCCCGCACACCAAAACGCTGATGTTTGTGGGCCAATGGATTGGCGAATAAATCTCCGTCGCTAATAGTTATTTTTCTTCCAGCACAGACAGGATATTACCCGCAGGATCTTTGAACCAGGCAATGGTTGGTCCGTATCCACGGACAATGCCCTTGCTATCTGTCTTCATTTGTCCGAAATCGTACTGCTCAAATTTCACGCCCCGGCTCGTAAGTTCATCAACCGTCTTTTCGACATCCGTCACAGGGAAATTTAAAATGGTAAAGGTAGCTGGCGTATGGTTGGGCTTAGGGTAGATAATTATTTTGTTTCCACCCGCAATGTGCAGCGTTAATATGCCCATTGCTTCTTCGGCAACTTCCAGCTCAAGAACCTGCCCATAAAATTCTTTGGCTTTTTGAATGTCGTTTACCGAAAATCCGCTGAATGCTTTTGTTTGACTAAACATTTTTTTGGTTTTAATACATTTTCAAAATCTTACCCGGATCAAATTACTGAACCATCAGCTCGTCGATCCGATGGCTATATTACGTTATAGTTTCATCAGGCCTTCTTCTTTCGCTTTACGGCGCTGCACTACTGATGATACAAATATGCTTAATTCATACAATATAAATAGCGGCAGTGCTACAACAAGCATAGTCAATGCATCAGGCGAGGGCGTGATGATTGCGGCTACGATCAGGATAATTATAGTTGCATACCTGCGGCTTTTACGCATAAATTGCGGGGTAAGGATACCGAGGCTGGATAATATATAAACCACGATGGGCAGCTGGAAAACGACGCCGGCGACCAGTGTGAGCATAGTAACCGATGACATATAGGAATCGATACTATACATGTTTTTTATGGTGGGACTCACAATATAGCCGGCTAAAAATCTTACCGAAAGTGGCGTAACTACGTAATAGCCAAAAAGCACCCCCAACATGAAAAGAAATGAACAATAAAATACGAAGCCGCTTGCCGCCTTACGCTCCTTGTCCATCAGGGCCGGCCTGATAAACCGCCATAGCTCGAACAAAAGATACGGTATCCCGCAAATAAGGCCGATCATTATAGATGAATTAAGCTGCAGGTTAAACTGGCCGGCCAGCTCGGTATTGATCAACTCGACTTTGATTTCCGTTATACAGAAGCTTTTCGCATCAAAATAGGAACTATGGCTTTGAAGCCAATCGCCCAGGTTGCACATCATCCGGTACGTCCAGAAAGTTGGCTTTGTGGGCGCCATGATGATGCCTTCGAAAATGTCGTGAAAGTAAATAAAAGCAAATATCGCAAATACCAATATGGCCAGAGCGGCGCGGATAATATGCCATCTTAAAGCCTCCAGGTGCTGGAAGAAAGACATTTCGCCGCCAATTTGCTGGCCTTTTTCTTTAATTGAATCGGTTACTTTGCTAAATATGCTCATTGTTCAAAACCCCGGTATATGCCGGGCCGATAGTATATACGCTTAACCTCGTCAACCCGTTTTAATTATTCGCTGTATTCGAATGTTTCCATAAACTTCGTGGTGAAGTTGCCTGCCCGGAAGTTTGGATCATGAAGTAATTTTAAATGGAATGGTATAGTTGTTTTTACCCCTTCAATCACAAATTCGCTCAAAGCGCGCTCCATGGTAGCTAAAGCCTCATCGCGGGTTTGCGCCACGCAAATGACCTTGGCGATCATTGAATCGTAATTTGGCGGGATAACGTAACCTGTGTAAACATGCGTATCGATGCGTACTCCGTGGCCGCCTGGTGAATGAAAATTAGTGATCTTGCCCGGTGATGGGCGGAAGTTATTAAATGGGTCTTCGGCGTTGATACGGCACTCTATCGCGTGCAGCATCGGCTCATAATTTTTTCCTGAAATCGGGATGCCTGCCGCTACTTTTATTTGTTCTTTTATTAAGTCGAAGTTAATTACTTCTTCAGTTACCGGATGCTCAACCTGGATACGGGTATTCATCTCCATAAAGTAGAAGTTCCGGTTCTTATCAACCAAAAACTCAACGGTTCCGGCACCTTCATATTTTACAGCTTTAGCACCCTTGATAGCGGCATCGCCCATGCGTTTACGCAGCTTTTCTGTCATAAAAGGAGACGGCGACTCTTCAACCAGTTTCTGGTGACGACGTTGAATAGAACAATCCCTTTCAGAAAGATGGCAAACCTTGCCATACTGATCGCCCACTACCTGTATTTCGATGTGGCGCGGATCTTCAACATATTTTTCGAGGTACATGCCGTCGTTGCCAAATGCTGCGCCCGATTCTGCACGGGCAGAATCCCATGCCGACTCAAACTCAGCGTCTTTCCACACGATACGCATACCGCGGCCTCCGCCACCGGCGGTTGCCTTTAAAATAACAGGATAACCTATTTTTTTGGCGATGTCGATGCCCTGCTTAACACTTTCCAGCAAACCCTCCGAACCAGGAATGGTCGGAACGCCGGCTTTTTTCATGGTTTCCTTAGCCGAAGCCTTATCGCCCATGGCGTTGATTTGTGCGGCGGTGGCACCAATAAATTTAATCCCGTACTCCGCACAGATAGCCGAAAACTTAGCATTTTCCGACAAAAATCCATAGCCAGGATGAATAGCATCGGCGTTCGTCAACTCGGCAGCAGATATAATGTTTGGAATATTGAGGTAAGAATCGCGGCTGGCCGGCGGCCCAATGCAAACCGCTTCATCAGCAAACCGAACATGCAAACTGTCGCGATCAGCAGTAGAATATACAGCTACTGTTTTGATACCCATTTCCTTACAGGTGCGAATAATTCGCAAGGCTATCTCACCGCGGTTAGCTATTAATATTTTTTTAAACATTTTTTTGAATTAGTGATTGGTTGATTATGTTGAGCTGTTGATTGGGTTAAAACAACTCACCTAATCAACAATAAACGTAATCAACTAATTAAACAGGTTCAACCAAAAACAAAGGCTGGTCGTATTCAACCGGCGAAGCGTTATCAACCAGTACCTTTACGATACGGCCCGAAACCTCAGACTCAATTTCATTAAACAGTTTCATCGCCTCAATAATGCAAAGTACGGTACCTGCTTTTATCTCGTCGCCAACGTTAACAAATATTGGTTTTTCCGGACTTGATGACCGATAAAAAGTACCGATCATCGGTGATTTTATCGTTATATATTTTGACGTGTCCTCGGCCGGTGCAGCTGCGGTAACGGGTGCAGGGGCGGCAGATGCCGGCGCGGAGGCCGGCGCGTTTTGCATAACAGGTTGCGGCGCAGGTATGGTTGCCTGTACAAATGTAGGCGCCTGGTTGGTTTTTATCGTGATTTTAAAATCCTTCTGTTCTATTGCAACTTCGTTTACTCCTGATTTGGAAACAAAGCGTATAAGTTCCTGTATTTGTTTAATATCCATGCTCGGGGGTTAATTGGTTTTGGATAAAGGTATTATTAAATGAGGTTAGAGTGCAAATATATGGTTATGCATTAATTTGAAAGTAAGTTAATTTGAAAATTTGAAGATAAATTATTTAAAAAACTTCAAATCATCAAATCTGCTCGTTTTCACATCAATAGGCCCATTTTAAATAAATAGATCCCCATGTAAAGCCACCACCAAATGCAGCCAGTATAAGGTTATCGCCTTTTTTAAATTTGTTTTCCCACTCCCACAGGCACAGGGGAATAGTGCCGTTGGTCGTATTACCATATTTTTCAATATTAATAATCACCTTATCCGCGGTTACGCCGGTGCGGTTAGCTGTCGCATCAATAATGCGCTTATTGGCCTGGTGGGGCACAAGCCATGCAATGTCTTCCGACTTAAGGTCGTTACGTTCCATTACCTCGGCTGCCACATCGGCCATATTGGTAACGGCGAATTTAAACACCGCCTGACCTTCCTGATAAGCAAAATGCTCACGGGCGTCAACGGTTTCGTGAGATGCAGGTTTTACCGACCCGCCGGCCTTTTGATGCAGGTACGGGACGCCTGATCCATCACTCCTTAATATAGAGTCGATGATTCCATTTCCTTCGTCGTTTGGCTCCAGCAACACCGCGCCGCAGCCATCGCCAAAAATAATGCAGGTGGCACGGTCCTGGTAATTCGTTATAGCCGACATTTTATCGCCGCCTACTATTAAAACTTTTTTATGCTTGCCGCTCTCTATAAACTGAGCGCCTGTGGCCAGCCCGAACAAAAATCCGGAACATGCTGCCGAAAGATCGTAACCCCATGCATTTTTAGCGCCAATTTTATCGGCCAGTATGTTGGCCGTAGCCGGGAAAACCATGTCTGGAGTGGTTGTGCAGAAGATAATGAGATCAATTTCATCGGCGCCTATCCCACGCTTCTCAAGCAAGGCATTAACAGCCGGAACAGCCATATCGGAAGTCCCCAACCCTTCCCCTTTTAGAATGCGACGCTCTTTAATACCGGTACGGGAGGTTATCCACTCGTCGTTGGTATCAACAAGTGTTTCCAATTCGTGGTTTGTTAGTACATATTCGGGTACATAACCGTGCACAGCGGTAATAGCGGCATGAATTTTATTCATTTTTTTTATATTTTATTGAAACGCGAGCTTAATCTTGTCTACAAGCGAGCTCTCGACCATGCTTTTTGATAAAAGCACCATATTTTTTATCGCTTTGGGAGTTGAGATACCGTGACCGACAACTACAGGGGCGTTAACACCTAAAATAGGGCTTCCGCCATATTCTTCGTAGTTAAACCGGTCGAAAAACTCGTCTTTCATTCCCTTGGAATGTGTTATCTCGTAAAATGTTTCGGCAAGCTTTAAAACCACATTCCCGGTAAATCCATCACAAACATATATGTCGGCAGCATCCCCGAAAATGTCGCGGCCCTCAACATTACCAACAAAGTTAATGTCTTTCGCTTCTTTCATCAACGGGTAGGTTGACAGGCAAAGCATATTGCCTTTTTCTTCCTCTTCGCCAATATTCATTAAAGCTACTCTTGGCTCCGGGATGTTATAAACGTATTTAGCCAATAAGCTGCCAAGAATACCAAACTGCAATAAAAATTCGGGTTTGCAATCGGCGTTGGCCCCTACATCAACTAAAATACCCAAACCGCCATTCAGTTTGGGTATAAAACTTGTTATTGCCGGACGTAAAATTCCTGGAACGGCTTTTACACTGAACATGGCGCCAACCAGCATTGCCCCGCTGTTACCAGCCGATGAAAATGCCTGTATCTGCCCCTCCTTTAACATCCTGAAACCAACTGAAATGCTGGAATCGGGCTTGTTCATGATGGCCTTCGTAGGATGTTCGCCCATAGCGATCATCTCGGTTGTATGCACAAACTCGAAATGGCCAGGATCGGTGTGATTTTCCTGAAGAATGTTTAAGGCCTGCTGCTTATCGCCGATAAGAACCAGCTTATGCCCGGCAGGCAAATCCTTATAAGCCGCAATCGCACCTAACACAGTTGCCTGGGGTGCAAAATCACCGCCCATAATATCTAAGCCAATCTTCATACAGAAAGATAAGGGGGTATCAAGTCGTGAGTAACAAGTATCAAGTTGTGCGTATTAAGTATCAAGTATTTCGTTTTTGGTGATTTTGCTACCATTGTCTTGCTACTTGCTGCTGATTACTTGCTACTAACTATGCTACGGCTGCTTTTTCGATCAGTAATTTTCCGTTGTAGTAAACATTACCATCAACAGTGTATGCTCTGTGTGGCAAATGCACGGCACCTGTAGCTTTGCATGTAGTTAAAGTAGGCGCTTCAGCTTTATAATGTGTACGGCGCTTATCTCTTCTCGATTTAGATATTTTTCTCTTTGGATGTGGCATAAATCCTGTTATTTATTATTCATTTAATTTTTTGAGCACATCCCACCGTGGGTCGGTACTCTCGTTCTGTTCTGTATTTGCTGTGAGCTTATTCAGGCTTTCAAGCATTTCCTTATCGCAATAAGGGGTATTCCCCTCGTTGCCGCATACCGTTATAAACGGCAGAGCTACGTTTATGTATTCGTATATCAGCCCTGCTATATCGATCTCGTGATCATTTTTAGTCAGGACGATGATTTCTTCGTCTTCGCCAAGCGGCTCTTCGCTAAACTTGGCAACCTGCTGCTCGTGTATATCCACCTGCTGCGGATATTGCGACAAACACTTATCGCAGTTGGCATCAATTGTACCGCTGATATCGAAATTCAGGATGAGCATTGTCTCCTGTTTTTCCAGCTCAACCTTACACTGCAGGTTGGCTTTTTTTACCAGTGAGTATTCAAACTGGTCGAAAAAAGCATCTGTAACAATATACTCAAACTGGTGCCTCCCCAGCTTAAGACCGGTAAAAGGTATCGAAAATTCTTTTAGCGATTTCAATGAGCAACAATTAGCCCGCAAATGTAGGGATAAATATCAAAATTGAAAAGTGTTTTTTGGGATTATATTTTAGGGCGATAAAAGCAGCCTATTCAACTTATTCAATAGCGTATTAACAAACACAAGCTCACGTTGATTTGCATTTCCAAAATGAGGTTACTTTAACTACCCGGATCATCAAACTTATGCTGTTCGTTAATGTTTTTAATCCCGGTCGCGGCTTAATTTAGTGATGAGCAAAGGGTTTTCTTCCAGCTCGGCTGTTTCGCGCCGATGCTTTACAATATGCATTGCTGTAAACATTGCTTCGCGGAAGGAAATTTCGGAAGCAAGGTTTTTGCCGGCAATATCATAAGCAGTACCGTGGTCGGGTGATGTACGTACAAAGTTTAACCCTGCCGTAAAATTAACCCCCGTCTCGAAAGCGATATGTTTAAAAGGTATTAAGCCCTGATCATGATACATGGCGAGCACGGCATCAAATTGAAGATAGGTACCATTGGCAAAAAAGCCATCGGCAGCATACGGGCCAAAGGCCAGTATATTGGCATTACGGGCCTCCTCGATCGCCGGTGTTATTACTTTTTGTTCTTCGTCGCCGATAAGGTTGTTATCACTCGCGTGCGGGTTAAGGCCCAGCACGGCTATTTTTGGTTTCCGTATCCAGAAGTCGTTTCGCAGGCTGGCTTCCATCAGTTTCAGCTTGGTCACAATTTTTTCGGCAGTAATGCTTCCCGGTACTTTTGCCAGTGGAATGTGCCCGGTAACTACTCCCACCCGCAAAGTATCGCTAACTAAAAACATTAGCGATTCAGCGGCGCCATCGCGTTCCTGAAGGTATTCGGTATGGCCGGGGAAATTAAATTGTTCGCTTTGGATATTGTCTTTATTTATCGGTGCGGTAACCAGGGCATCGATATCGCCCCTAAGCAAGTCGTTCGTTGCCCTTTCGAGGGAAATAAACGAATATTTACCTACTTCCGCGTTTACAACGCCTGGCTCGATCTTCACATCCTCCTCCCAGCAGTTAATCATGCTGGGCTTGCGGTCCTTTTTGCCAATCAGATCGCCTGCTTGGCTTATCACCGAAAAATTGAGCTCGTCCAGGCGGGTTAAGCGGCGGTAAAAAGAGGCGACTTTGGTGTGCCCGTAAACGATGGGCATACAATAATCATATATACGGCTATCAGCCAGGGTTTTCAAAATAATCTCTAACCCTATTCCGTTTATGTCGCCTATGCTGATGCCTATTTTAAGTTTCTCGCTCATGTTGGATAATGATTATACCGATGAGGTATTGATTTCACCGATTTTTTGGAGGCATTGGTCAGTTGTCACCGGTCATTAAATTACATTTGCCTTTGACCTTTAGCCTTTCAGCTTTACCTTATTAGTGCAAATAAAAGATTTTAAGCTGATTAAAGGACAAATATGTATTAATTTGCTCAATAATTGAATTATTAATGACATTGGTAAGAGCAAAAAAGCACCTCGGTCAACATTTCCTGACGGATAAAAACATCGCTGCTAAAATCGTTGAAAGCTTACACCCGGATAACCGATACAGGCAAGTGCTTGAGGTTGGGCCGGGTATGGGGATATTGTCTGATTTTTTACTGCAAAAGCCGGGGTATGATGTACACCTCATCGACATTGATACCGAATCATACCAATATCTGCAAAAAAAATATCCGCAATTAGGCAGCCGCCTGATTAACTCCGATTTTTTGGAGATGGACTTCACAGCTTATTTCACCGGGCCGATGGCCATTATAGGCAACTTTCCATACAATATATCTTCGCAAATTTTATTCAAAGTACTTGATAATCGCGAGCAGGTGGTTGAAGTGGTTGGAATGTTTCAAAAGGAGGTAGCGGAACGGTGCTCCGCGAAACCCGGCAGTAAGGAATATGGGATACTGAGTGTATTTTTACAGGCTTACTATAAAGTAGAGTACCTGTTTACAGTAAAAGCAGGCGTATTTAACCCGCCGCCAAAAGTGTTGTCGGCGGTTATAAGGCTAACCCGGAACGAAACAGGTAAGCTAAACTGTGATGAAAAATTATTCTGGCAAGTTGTGAAGGCCGGCTTTAACCAGCGCCGGAAAACTTTACGGAATGCCCTATCTTCGCTCATCAACAAAGAAAAACTGACCGACAATAAAACGCTCGACCTGAGGGCCGAGCGATTAAGTGTACAAGATTTTGTTAATCTCACCAACGAGATTGTTAGCGCCCGGTAAACACCCCCGAATCAAAACACCTGTATCGGTTCCGACTGTGCAACTGAGGGCATCTCTTTTACAGACCGGGCCATGCGTTTTATAAACATGTAATTGGTAGTGCCGCCAATTACCGCGCCAACCACCGGCACCATTCTTTCGGCGGTGCGGGTGCCTAAAAGCAATAATAATTTTTCGGCAACGCCTTCCATCATCGTTTTAGTTAGGGTAACCTTGGCGTCGACTTTTAGCGAGGTGGCCACCAATTTCATAAATTCATCAAACCCCACGCGGAAACTGCCGCGATGATGGTACATAATAGCCATTGTAACCCTAAACTGTTGTGTTACCAGGTTCACAAAATCCAACGGGACGCCCACCACCATGGTAAGTAAACCGCCGCTACCCGATATCACCCCCGACCCGGCGGCCAGGTAGGCACATTTGTCGATAAATTTCTCTAATCCCATTTCATCAACCCCTTTTTTAATGTTCACCTGGTCGATGTGGTCAAATATTTGTTTAAAGCCCTCCTGTGAAAGTTTTCGGGCCTGACGTTTTAAGCCTGATTGAAGTGTATTAAATTTAGTTATATTCATGATAGATAGAATTTATACCGGCAAGCCGGCTGTTTACTACGGGCTAAACCCGTGCCAGTTTAATTAAACTGCCAAAACCGGTAAACATTGTATGGTCACATAGGATAATCCCAGGCATTTTGTAAATTCGCCGGTATACTATTACGATAAACATTTGAAAAAAAATATCCTTATTGTCGACGACATCCATCCGGTCTTTATTGAACGGGCCGAAGCGATGGGTTACCAATGCGATTACCAGCCACACATCACACCTGCTGAGGCGTTTAAAATTCTTGGGCAATATGAAGGTTTAGTAGTTCGCTCTAAATTCAACCTGAACAAGGAGCATATCGACGCCGCGAAAAGCCTCTGTTTTATTTGCCGCGCCGGCGCGGGAATGGACAATATCGATGAAAATTACGCCATCAGCAAAGGCATCAAATTAATTAACGCCCCGGAAGGAAATGCAGACGCAGTAGGAGAGCACGCGACAGGTATGTTACTTTCCCTGATGAACAACCTGAATAATGCCGACACACAGGTGCGTTCGGGAACATGGGACCGTGAAGGAAACCGGGGTTACGAGCTGAAAGGAAAAACAGTTGGAATTATTGGCTATGGCTTTATGGGCAAAAGCTTCGCACGGAAGTTATCAGGGTTCGGCGTTCAGGTTATTGCTTACGACAAATATAAAACAGGGTTTAGCGACGCATACGCCAGGGAAGTGAGTATGGAAGAAATTGTAAAGCATTGCGACATACTAAGCCTGCATATCCCGCTAACAGCCGAAACATCGGGCATGGTCAATGACGAGTACTTATTTCATTTTAAAAAGCCCATATTCCTGATCAATACGTCGCGTGGGAAAGCCGTTAAAACAACCGCGGTATTAAAGGCTATTGCAAATGGCAAAATTTTAGGTGCCGCCCTTGACGTGCTCGAAATCGAAAAATTCCCGGCGCTGGCCGACCAGGATTGGTTCAATGAATTACGCCAATCCGACAAGGTATTATTAAGCCCGCACGTAGCCGGCTGGACATTTGAATCGTACCGTAAAATAAGTGAAGTAATGGCAGATAAGCTATCCGTTTGGAACACCACCTCCGAAAGATAAAAATTGCAACCCGGGCTTACACCCCAGGTTGATTGCTCATCAAAGCATTATCTATCAATCTCGTATTCCCAACCCGGGCTGCCACGAGAGCGACGATTGTTTCAGAACTTTCGGTTGCAGGCTTAAGTGTATCGCCATCGGCAATTTCAAAATATTCGAGCTCTACCCCGGGTTCATCAGTTACCATTGTTTCGGCATCCCTTTTTAATTCGGGAATATTGCGGACGTCAAACCTGCCTTTAACCCGGTTGAGCATCTTCGATAACACTAACGCGTGGCGATGATCGTCATCTGTGAGATGGATATTTCTTGAGCTCATGGCAAGTCCGTCCGGCTCCCGCACAATCGGGCACATCACCAGTTTGACTGGGATATGAAGCAACTCAACCATTTTACTGATCACAATAAATTGCTGGTAATCCTTTTGCCCGAAAAAAGCAGTATCCGGTTTAACCGCAGAAAACAATTTGCTTACAATTTGGGTGACGCCCTGGTAGTGCCCCGGCCTGAATTTCCCTTCAAGTAAATGCTCCAGTTCGCCGATGTTCAAATGCCATTGTTCATTATCATCATACATCTCCTTTACATCGGGGCTAAACAAAATATCGCAGTTTGCAAGCTCGAGCATTTGGATGTCGGCCGCTAACGTCCGTGGGTATTTTTCAAGGTCCCCGGGGTCATTAAACTGGGTTGGATTTACGAAAATGCTGCATACTACGACATCAGCATGCTGCCGGGCTTGTTCTATTAATGAAATATGCCCGGCGTGGAGTGCGCCCATTGTGGGTACAAGGCCAATTGATTTGCCAGTGGCACGTATTTGCTGCAGATGTTCCTGAAGAGCCGCCCTGTTCGTAAAAATTCTCATTAATAAAAGTAGTGATGTAGGCGATTGCGCGGCCTGTAGATTAAAATATTTGCAATTTTATTACCTGTTAAGCACAAAATACCCGGCCTGGCCATTGCAAAATTCGGCAAAGATGTAAAATTCGTTAAAATTAACCAAAAGTAACTTGCATAATTGATTGCCAGTTTATATAATAATGCTTATATTTGCACACTCAATTTTTTTTGACTTCTTATATATAAATTAATACTGATATAGTGATGGGTAAATCTAAGCTTTTGTTTATAACTCACGAAATGTCTCCGTTCCTTGAACTCTCTAAAATTTCCGAAATCACACGCCAGCTTCCGCAGGCTATGCAAGAGAAAGGTTACGAAATACGTATCCTTATGCCTCGTTTTGGAAATATCAACGAGCGCAGGAACCGTTTACATGAAGTGATTCGTTTATCGGGAATGAACATTATCATTAACGATAATGACAATCCATTAATCATCAAAGTTGCCTCGATCCCTTCTGCGCGTATGCAGGTTTATTTTTTAGACAACGAAGAATATTTTCAACGCAAGCATGTGTTTACTGACAAAGACGGTAAATTCTATGCGGATAATGACGAGCGCACTATTTTCTTTTGCAAGGGCGCGTTAGAAACAGTTAAAAAATTAGGCTGGGCGCCGGATGTTATCCATTGCCATGGCTGGATGAGCGCGCTAATCCCCGCTTATTTAAAAACAACGTACAAGGACGACCCTACGTTTAAAAATTCAAAGGTTGTTTATTCTATTTACGAAAACGACTTTACCGGCGCAATGGATCCTGATTTTGCTCAAAAAGCGGTAATGGGCGATATGACCGAACAACATACTGCGGCTTATAAGCCGGGAACAAATTCGGCATTATACGCCGGCGCGATCCAATACAGCGACGCGATAGTTTTGGGTAGCGAAGAAATCGACGAAGATGTGTTAAAGAATGTTAAAAACAGCAATAAATCGGTTTTAGAATTCGATTCAACCTCAGATTTCGAAAATTATTACAATTTTTACGACGAAATTGCCAATGAAGAATTGGCACATGTTGTATAAGCTTTGAGATCATATATGAAATTTTTCCGCTTAGACTTATTGACCCTGTTGATAAGTCTTTTTATTTTGAATAGCTGTAAAAACCAGGGCACGGTAGGATTAGGATTAAATCCTTCTGCCCAGTTAAATGGCACTCTGGTTGACTCGTCAACTGTTTCCACCAATACCGTCTTAGACGATACAGTTGCTACTTCAGGACTTAGTAAAACTCCTTTAGCATACTTCAACGACCCGATTTTCGGCGTAACAGAGGCCAATATAGCTTCTGACCTGGCGCCGCCGGCGTCTTACACCGCCCCTACCGGCACGGTGGTAATTGACTCGGTTCGCCTTGTGCTGCAATACGCGGATGGATTTTATGGCGACTCGCTGGCCTCGCAGTATAAAGTGAATGTTTATCAGCTGAATGAAAAATTCAATACAGGTATATCTTATTATAACACCAAGCAGTGGGACTATAACAAGAATGCTTTATTGGGCTCGTTAACTTTTAATGCCCGCCCGCACGATAGCACCAAAATAACTAATATCATAACCGGCAAACCGGATACGATAAAAAAATCCGCGCCTCAAATCCGGATACCTATCAGTAACGGCTTTGTAAACGCTAACCTTTTTAATGCCAGCAGTACCACACTTGGGTCATCTTCGCTTTTTCTAAACCAGGTAAAGGGATTGTATATAACCCTTGACAAAACAGGCAGCACCGGCCCTGGTGGAATATTTATGATAAAAACAGGGAATTTAAGTGTTTATTACAGAAACATCAGCGGATCAACTATTGACACGCTTGTGGCTACTATGCCTGCGGCGCATTTGGCTGCACAAATAAAACATAGCTTTTCAACTACCATACAGGCCGAATTAAATAACACCAGCTCGTCAAGAGGTACGGTTTATTTGGAAGGGCTTGCCGGCTTACGGGCCAAAGTCAGTTTTCCTGGTTTATTATTAAACCTGAGAAATAATTTACTAAAAAAGGATAGTGATATTATTTTGAACCGTGCCGAATTGGTTGTCACCCCGGTCAATGGATCCGATGTTCCTTACAGGGTCCTGCCCAAATTAACAATGTACAGACTTGACCTTGCACATCAGCGGGCCCTCGTAGAGGATGCAAATTCAGGCGTGGATGGACGCGCGGGCGGTGTGGGTGTTTTTGGCGGTTTCTATAATCCCATTAAAAAAAATTACCACTTCATTGTAACTGCCTATCTGCAGGATTTATTGAGTAACAGAACCACAGATTATGGCACTTACATTGCGCCTATAGATACGACCAGTACAAATTTTGGCATCTCAGCAGTTCCTGTTCTCTCGCCTACTGCCGCCAGGACAGTTGCCGGTGGCGGGGCAGACAAGACATCGCAGTATCAAATAAAATTAAATATTATTTACACTAAAATTGCGAAGTAATTTATAGTTAGGCCAGGAAGCCTGAAAGCCCGAAAATAGTATGCAAAGTATTATTTTTCGGGCTTTCCTGTTTTGTGGCTTTGCCATCCATCACTTTCCAACTTTCTTATTACTTTTGTTTCAATTACATTTATCATTTCTTTTATGTGTGGAATTGTCGGTTATATAGGTTACAGGGATGCTTATCCTATAGTTATTAAAGGGCTTCACCGCTTGGAGTATCGCGGATACGATAGTGCCGGGGTTGCTTTATTTGATAAACAGCTTAAAGTTTTTAAAAAAGCCGGCAAGGTTAGCGACCTGGAGAATTTTGTGAAAGACGTTGACCTGGGCGGCACCATAGGCATGGGGCATACGCGCTGGGCAACACATGGCGCGCCAAGCGACCGCAACTCACATCCCCATTCATCAGGCAACCGCAAGCTTACTATTATCCACAATGGTATAATTGAAAACTACGGTGTTATTAAGGAAACACTGATTAACAAAGGCCACGTTTTTAAGAGTGATACGGATACGGAGGTTTTAATTCACCTGGTTGAAGATATCCAGGATGAAACTGGTCTTGATCTGCGTGAAGCTGTAAGGGTAGCGTTAAATAAAGTAATAGGCGCTTATGCCATTGTGATAATGAGCGCTGAAGAACCCGATTTGCTGATTGCAGCCCGCAAAGGCAGCCCTATGGTAATCGGCGTTGGAAAAGGCGAATATTTTATCGCTTCGGATGCTACACCGATTGTTGAGTACACCAAAAATGTGATTTACTTAAATGATAATGAAATCGCATTTGTACGGAGGGAAGACCTGCTGATTAAGAATATCGACAACACGGTACAAACCCCATACATACATGAACTTGACCTCAAACTCGAAATGCTGGAGAAAGGCGGTTACGACCACTTTATGCTTAAGGAGATTTACGAGCAGCCAAGGTCAATCCGCGATTGTATGCGCGGCCGCATTTACCCCCGGGAGGGAAAGGTGCAACTGGGCGGTATAAAGGAGTATACGGAGAAGTTAAAAAATATCGACCGCATTATTATTGTAGCATGTGGCACATCGTGGCACGCGGGCCTTGTGGGCGAGTATTTAATTGAAGAATACGCGCGCGTACCAGTGGAAGTAGAATACGCGTCTGAATTCAGATACCGTAATCCCATTATTACCGAAAAGGATTTGGTTATTGCCATTTCCCAATCAGGCGAGACTGCCGACACTATGGCAGCTATTGAACTGGCAAAAGAAAAAGGGGCTACTATTTTTGGTATTTGCAACGTTGTTGGGGCTTCCATTCCACGTACTACACATGCTGGGGTTTATACACACGCCGGACCGGAAATTGGCGTGGCATCAACCAAGGCATTTACTGCGCAGGTAACAGTGCTGACATTAATTGCGTTTTACATAGCCCAGCAGCGCGGCGCAATCACCCAAAGCAAAATGATTGAGCATTTAACCGGCTTAAATGAAATACCTGACCTGGTAGAAAAGGCCTTGCAATCAAATGAACACATCAGGCAAATAGCAGCTAAGTTTAAAGACTCTACTAACTGCTTGTTTTTGGGGCGCGGGAGTTCATTCCCTGTGGCGCTTGAAGGCGCGCTAAAGCTTAAGGAAATCTCTTACATTCATGCCGAGGGTTACCCGGCGGCTGAAATGAAGCATGGCCCGATCGCCTTGATTGATGCCGATATGCCGGTCGTATTTATAGCGACCAAGGATTCATCATACGAAAAGGTTGTAAGCAATATTCAGGAAGTAAAAGCCCGTAATGGTAATGTAATAGCCATAGTAACCGAAGGCGATACCGAAGTGAAGAACATGGCCGATTATGTTATTGAGATACCGGCAAGCGATGAGGCCTTTGTGCCATTGCTAGCTACTATCCCGCTGCAATTATTGGCATACCATATAGCAGTAATGCGCGATTGCAATGTCGACCAGCCGCGGAACCTGGCAAAATCAGTGACGGTAGAATAGTTTATAGCCTATGGGCTATAGTCCATAGCAAATTTTCTTGACACATTTAATCTTACAGAAAAGGCGGATAATCATTTATGAATACCCGCCTTTTTCTATAGAATATGAACATGGGCATTATCTAAGCGTGCGCCGGCATGGATTTCATCGCTTCATCCAAATCCATTTCGAGCCCTTTAGCAATCGCCATTCCAAGCCCGATATCCGCTCTGAACCAGTGGCAAAGCTGCCTGTTAATAATCAGATTGCGTTTTGGGCCTTCAATACCGCTCATCGAATGAGTGATATTTGTGATCAAATCATGTTTGGCCTGCTCGCTCATTAGCCGGTATAGGTTACCGGGTTGCGTATAATGGTCGTTTTCACCTTCCGCATTGCGGTCGTACCAGTCGGCTACGCCAGTTCCTAAATCCCACGACGGTTCCTTGTATGCCGGATCTGCAGCAATATCATCAAAGCTATTCGGAAAATAATTTGGCTTTGATCCATGATTGCCGTCAACACGCATCTGGCCGTCACGTTCATAGTTATTCACTTCAAACGGGCAACGGTTAACCGGGATTTGCTCATAATTGCCGCCGAGGCGATGACGGTGCGCATCAGGATAAGATAATAATCTTCCCTGCAGCATTTTATCAGGCGAGTAACCAATACCATCAACCACGTGGGCCGGCGCAAATGCGGCCTGCTCAACGTGTGCAAAATAATTATCCGGGTTTTTATTTAATTCAAGCACGCCAACATTAATAAGCGGAAAATCGCTATGGGGCCAAACTTTGGTTAGATCGAACGGGTTCCATCTGTAGGTTTTTGCCTGCTCTTCTGTCATTACCTGGATTTTCATGTCCCATTGCGGAAAGTCGCCGTTGTCAATTGCTGTCAACAGGTCGTGCTGCGCAAAATCGGGTGCTTTGCCGCGCATTTCACCCGCTTCTTCATCAGTAAAATTTTTGATGCCTTGTTTTGTCAGGAAATGGAATTTTACCCAATGCCTTTCATTATCGGCGTTTATCATTGAAAAGGTGTGGCTTCCGAAGCCATGCATATGCCTATACCCGTAAGGAGTCCCCCTATCTGACATAAGGATGGTTACCTGGTGCAGGCTCTCGGGATTCAAGGACCAAAAGTCCCACATCATTGCAGCGCTTTTACAATTGGTATACGGATCGCGCTTTTGGGTATGGATAAAATCGCCAAACTTTTTCGGGTCTTTCACAAAAAATACCGGGGTATTATTGCCAACAAGGTCCCAATTACCTTCTTCAGTATAAAATTTTATGGCGAAGCCCCGCGGATCGCGTTCGGTATCAGCCGACCCCTTTTCGCCACCGACGGTCGAAAAACGCAAAAACGTCTTGGTTTCCTTACCAACCGTATTGAAAAGCTTGGCGCGCGTGTATTTCGTTATATCGTGCGTAACTCTAAAAGTGCCGTACGCTCCCGAGCCTTTGGCGTGCACTACCCTTTCGGGGATACGTTCACGATTAAAGTGGGCCATTTTTTCGTGCAGGATAAAGTCCTGCAGCAATATGGGGCCACGCGGCCCTACCGTCATTGAATTTTCGTTCTCCGCATAGGGTATCCCCGACGCGGTGGTCAGTTTCTTTTTGGTTTCCATTTGGATAGCTTTTGTTACCCAAACTTGATTATAAAAATTCAATAGAAAAAATCAATAATTACTATATTTGAATAGGTTTAATCTATATTACAGAAACAAAAATCTGCGACAGAAACGGCTTATAGGCGGTATGATTAGCAGGAAGTTGTATTTGTTTTACTTTAATCCTGGCTCCTGTCTCTTGATTCTTAATTCTTCTTTAACAGCATGACAATAACACAGCTTGAATATATCGTGGCGGTTGATACATACCGCAGTTTTGTACTGGCAGCCGAAAAATGCTTTATTACACAGCCCACGTTAAGTATGCAGGTGCAAAAGCTGGAGGATACCCTCGGCGTCAAACTCTTCGATCGTAGTAAACAGCCCGTTGTCCCTACTGAGATAGGCATTGAGATCATTTCGCAGGCGAGGATATTGCTCGCTGAAAGCGAAAAGATCAGGGAAATTATTACAGACCGGAAGAAAGAATTGTCGGGCGAATTAAAAGTGGGGATAATTCCTACCATCGCCCCGTATATCTTACCAAAAATACTTCGGGGTTTTATTGAAAAGTATCCCCAGGTTAAACTAATCGTATGGGAACAAACCACCGACCAGATCATACAACAGTTAAAATCCGGGTTAATCGACTGTGGCGTATTATCGACTCCGCTGCATGAAGCCAGCTTAACTGAGATCCCTGTTTTTTATGAAAATTTTGTGGCCTACGTCTCGAAAAACAGCAAGCTCTCCAAAAAGAAGAATATCAGCCCGGACGATATCGATATCGAAGAGATTTGGTTGCTTAACGAGGGCCATTGTATGCGCGAGCAGGTTTTAAATATCTGCCAGCGGCGCAAAGCGACCGAAGGCTTTAAACATTTTGAATATAACATGGGTAGTGTTGAAACGCTGAAACGCATGGTTGACCAAAACAGCGGCGCTACTATTTTGCCCGAGCTGGCACTTTCGGACCTGAGCGATAAACAACTGGATAAAGTACGCTACTTTAAATCGCCGGAGCCAGCCCGCGAAGTAAGCATTGTTATCCAGCGTAATTTTTTAAAGCGCAGGATGATAGAGGCCTTAAAAAATGAGATATCGGACCTTTTGCCCAAACGTATGAAAACCAAGAAGAAGAAGGAAGTGATGGATATTTGAGGAACGGGCTGAGAGCCGCAGTTGTTATCGGATAAGATCACCCCTCGAAATGCTGTTAAAGCGGTTAAGCCACTAACGGGTTAGGGCATCATTCTGTCCGTCCGCTTCCGGTGCGGACATATTTACGACAGGGCGGACGGGTAATCCAATGCGCCGCAATCAATTAATTCCGTATTTTTACCGCATGGCGAGCATCCAATCATTTGAAAACAATCCTTACCAGGAAAACACCTATATTTTATATGACGAAACCGGCGAATGCGCCATCATCGACCCGGGCATGTATACTGCTACCGAGCAAAATGCAGTGGTAAGTTTTATAAAAGACAAGAATTTAAAGCCTGTTTTATTGCTGAATACCCACTGTCATATCGATCATGTGCTGGGCAACAAATTTATTTTTGACCAATACGGGCTTAAACCAAAGTTTCATGAGGGCGAGCTGCCGGTACTTGAAGCCGTAGTAGCTTACGCGCCGATGATGGGTATCCGTTATGACGTTTCGCCCTTGCCGGATGAACACCTGGCCGAAGCGGGTACCATTCATTTCGGTAATACAACGCTCGAACTGGTATTTGCGCCGGGCCATTCGCCGGCACATCTGTGCTTTTATGACAAAATGAGCAATATCCTGGTTGGTGGCGATGTGTTGTTCAGAAACAGCATTGGCCGCACCGACCTGCCCGGTGGCAATCACGATTTGCTGATAAAAAACATAGAAGAAAAGTTATTTACGTTACCGGATACCTGTACCATATATCCCGGTCACGGCCCCGAAACAACGATCGGGTACGAAAAACAAACCAATCCGTTTTTATAATCAAAAGTCAAAAACCGATAATTCAGTAATTAATTGAACACCTCTATCTACATAGCCAAAAGGTACTTGTTTTCCCGTAAGAAAATGCACGCCATTAACGTGATATCGGGCATATCTATGATGGGGGTACTGATTGGCAGTGCTGCGCTGATCATTATTTTGTCGGTATTCAACGGCTTTGAAGATGTGATCCTGTCGTTATACAGCAATTTTTCGCCCGAAATTAAGATCGAGCCCCGGTTGGGCAAAACATTCAATCCAAATACAGCTTATTTTAACGATCTGCAACGCGACCCGAAGGCATTTTCATACACCCGGGTTTTGCAGGAAAAAGCACTGATAAAATATGACGGCAAACCCTTTATAGGTACAGTAATGGGCGTAAGTGACGATTTTTTGAAAAATCCGCAGCTCGACAGCACAATCCAAAGCGGCTCGTTTTCGTTAAAAGTAGATAGTCAGTATTTTGCCGTTGTGGGCTCGGCGGTACAGGGCAGTCTCGGTATTAATGTGCACAACCAATTCTCGCCGATTGAAGTGTATTCGCCCCGGCGGCAAGCCGGAACCGGGTCAAACCCATTAAATGAATTTGTGGTGCGTACCATTTTCCCGTCGGGCGTTTTTGCGGTCCAGCAAGACTTTGATGATATTATCGTCGCTCCGATTAACTTTGTCAGGGACTTGCTTGACCAGCCGACGAATGTATCCTCAATTGAAATCAATTACCGCAAGGGAACCGATGTGGCAGCAGTACAAGCCGCAATTCGCGATAAAATAGGCAG
>JACXTT010002674.1_pt1 | contig 27996 bp, 23 predicted proteins | sample 9270951 | NCBI WGS metagenome assembly JACXTT01 (sample SAMN15532306, study PRJNA645909) | rock metagenome | isolation source: weathered quartz diorite | place: Puerto Rico | collected 2017-06-21 | reverse complement strand
AAACGGCACGAGATTGCCGCACTCTGCTTGCGTTCTCCTTCAGAGCCGCCAACCGATGCTGCACTCCATCAGGCGTGCGACGTCGTACACGAAATTGCGCGCGATGTGCGCAGACAGCACCGCGCGTGGCGACTTTTGCCTCCGTTCACGAGGCCGGCGTGGGTCCTGAACACCGATATCGCCTCATATCGGCAGTGTCTCCAATCGTTGGCCAGGAGCTGGGCGCCCGACATTGTCCACATCGCGTATCACGTGATGGCGCAGTACACGCGCGAACTGCAGGCCTGTCCGGCGCCCCGGGTCATGACGCAGTATGAACCAGGAGTCACGGCAGCGCGCGACGCGGCACGGCTCATGCACGGATTGGAGCGCATCCGTGGCCGCTTGGAAGAGGCGGCATGGGCCCGTTACGAACGACACGCGATGAGCCAAGTCGACGCCGTGGTGGTATTCACAGAATACGATCGTCAGGCGCTGGCGCCGCTTGCAGGCGACGTTCCGCTCGAGTGTATCCCGCTCGGGGTTGCGGTTCCGGCGAAGTCACTGAACCCCTGCGGGGCCGTCACGCCAACCGTGCTGTTCGTCGGCAATTTCATCCATCGCCCGAACGTCGACGCCGCGCTGTGGTTGATGCGCTCCATTTTTCCGCTCGTCAGTCGAGCGCGCCCTGACGCGCGCCTCATCGTCGTCGGACCGAATCCGCCAGCTCAGGTCACGGCCCTAAGCGACCGAACGATGACGGTGACTGGGGCCGTTCCATCCGTATTGCCGTTCCTCGATGATGCGAGCGTCGTCGTCGCGCCCCTGCGCACAGGCGGGGGCATGCGCGTCAAGGTCATGGAAGCGCTCGCAGCCGGTAAGGCCGTCGTCGCATCACCGTTGGCCGCGGCCGGTCTTGAAGTCAGCGATGGACAACAGCTGTTGCTCGCCGATCGGGATCATGAATTCGCGTCACGGATCGTCAATCTCTTGAATGATCCTGCGGCACGACGGCGTGTGGCGCAGTCTGCACGGAACTGGGCGGCGAGCAATTTGGGTTGGAGCCGTTCAGTGACGGCCTACGAGGCTTTACACGATCGACTGCTTCGCCGAGACACCAGGAGGAACGTTCCGTGAGGCGCGGCCGCAACCGCGACGAAGTGCCGGTGATCGTCCTGAACTGGAACGGATGGGACGACACGTTCGCGTGCCTGCGATCGCTTGCCAACGCGCCGGATGTCACGGAGGTATGGCTCGTCGACAACGGCTCGGAAGAGAACCGCAACGAGGAGGCGCGCGCATTGTTGCCTGGATTGCGAGTGGTTCAACTCGACCGCAATTTCGGATTCTCAGGTGGAATGAACCGCGCGATGCAGATCGCGGCGGCAGAGGGATATTCGTTCGCCTATCTGTTGAATAACGACTGCACCGTCATTCCCGGATTTCTCCGTGACGCACTCGATGCGGCCCGTGATCCCGATGTGGCCATCGTCGGTAGTCGTATCGGGTACCTGGACGTATCGAATTCTCTGCTGTTCGATGGTCGATATTACCAGCCGGCCGAGAAGGAGATCGACGAGTCGTCGGATGTCCGCAAAGTATCTGAGGTAAACGGAGCGGGCATGCTGGTTCGACTGCGCGCTCTGGAACGCGCCGGATATTTCGACGAGCGATTCTTCAATTACCACGAGGAAGTGGAATTGTGTCGCCGGTTGTCCTCGACTGGATGGTCCTGTGCGATCGCGGACGCTTCGCTTGTGCTCCACAAAGGAGCACAGAGGGACGTGGATGGCAACGCCGCGTATTACCGCAACCGGAACTACTTCCTCCTTGCCGATCTTGCGCACGGCTTCGCGCGTGTGCGACTCAGGAGCGACGCGTATTACAAGGTCGCTGTTGCCGGGGACCGTGCGCTGCTGGATGAACGAAGGGACAGGTTTCCAGCGGTGGCGGCGGCGCTGGATGACGGATTGCGCGGCCGTTTCGGCGAGCGTCGGTCTTCGCGTAACACGATTGCCGGTCGGGGATTGTTGCGCTTTTTAGTGATCCTGCTTCGAGCTCTTCGATGGCTGAAAGCCCCGTTCATCGGGCCGCATCGCGCAGGTCCGGAATCGTCCCGCCAGACGGCCGGACGGAGAGGTGCTCCTCCACCGGTTTCGCGGTAAAACGGCTGGTCAGAAGTGGATGCCTGATGTTGCCTCGCTGCATTCCGTAGATTTCCGCTTTCTTCTACCCTCCGATCGTGAGGGCCCATTTGACCATGTGGTACTACTCGGTGGGATTCCGGGCACGGCCGAGCGTCTTCTCGAAGCCAACACTGCGCTCGTCGTGAGCCGCAGCATACGGGCGCAACCCAGCGCGGATGCCGTCATCGTTCTCGGCCGCGAGCTGCCCGACCTCCGCCACGCGGCCCACTGTCTTCAGCCCGGAGGCGTCCTCTATTTTCATGTGCGACACGTTCCGCTGCTGTCTGGCCTGGCTGGGACGCGTCGCCTGCGTCGAGCATTGGCGGACGTGGGCCTCGTGCTTGTCGCGACGTACGCGGTCCGTCCGGATTTCATCAGCCCTCGCGTATATATCCCCGTCGAGGCCCCTGGAGCTCTGGTCTGGTACCTCCGAACCCTGCACCAGGTGCCTGATCTGAAATCGTGGTTGATGAACAAGACGCTGATGGGGATCGGGAACAGACGATCCGAGGTTCTCCCGTCGTTTGTACCTGACATGGCAGTCGTCGCTCGCAAACCGGCTCCAGCTGAACCGGCGATGCCTACGAACCGCGCGTGGATTGTTTCGGATCCCGTACTCGGGCGCACACTCGGCACCGACGATCTGCATACACTGCTCATTTCAGGGCAGCGCACGATCGTGTTTCCGTTCGGCCGCACGTCCACCGAGCCGCTTGCCGTCATCAAGGTTCCGAAACTCGCGAGTCAGAATCGAGCCACGGAGAATGGACACCAGGCGCTCGCCGACATCGAACAGCGGCTCGATTCCTCGATCGCTTCGTCAGTCCCCAAGCCATTGCTCCTGCTCCGATGGCGCGGCATCACTGTCAGCGCGGAGAGCCTGATGCGAGGACGCTCGCTTGCGCGAACTTTCGACACCTGGCGAAGCCCGCTCACGACAAAGATTGAGGGCCTTCGCGACGCAACGCGTTGGCTCGGCAACTTTCATCGATGTACCCAGCTGGCACGCACTCCGTGGAATTCCGAACAGATGCATTACTGGCTCACCGCGCCGACGGACGTATATCTGCGAACCTTCGGCGAGACCGAGGCAGAACACTGCCTTTTCGAACGGGCGCGAGGCTATGCGGCGGCTACGATCGGCCTTCAGCTGCCGCTCGTGCGGCAACACAGAGACTTTCGTCCCGTGAACATCATTCGTAGCGAAAGCGGCGAAATCGCCGTCGTCGACTGGGAGGGATATCGGACAGGACCCGCGTTTTGCGATCTATTTCATTTTCTCTTTCAGTGGCACCACAGCGCACGGCGGCAGGAGCATCAGACGATCGTGAACAGCGTCGAACGACTGCTGTTTGAACCGATGGAAGACTCAATCAGTGACGTCATTCATGAGGTCGTCGCCACCTATTTGAACGAGCTACAACTCCATAGGGCGCTTGTCCCGCTGCTGATTCTGTATACGCTGCTCGAATTAGCGACACGCAGAGGTGAGCAGGATCAACGCGAGAACCTCGGCGCGGATCTTCGTCGTGATAACGAAAATATCGAATTCATTGCGGTTCTTGCCTCTCGCCGCGAGGAACTCTTCGGAGCAGCGCAGCAGGGCTCGCTCCTCGGGCGACTATCCGCGATCGCGCAACCTGAACCGTAGCGGCTTACTGAGTAAGGACACGAAAAAGTTTTTTGTGAGCGTTATCTATTTGGATAGGATCGCGGCCAGGCAACGACCGGCGAGCTCGAGTGCGTTGTCAGGAAACGGGCGGAGCAAGTCCCCATGTTCAGGCGCCTGTACCCCCTCCACGGTTCTCTTCGATTCACATCCGTCGCGAATCTGATCCTGATCAGCGGAGCTCTCGCATCCGTCGTTGTCTTGTTCAACGTCCTCTATCTTTATGGGCTCGCTGCAGGACGGCACTTCACGAACGCTGCGGGTGTGGTTTGGTACTGCGTGTTACCGGCAGTTCTCGCAGTTACCTGCTTTGGTGCGCTGCGGTTCACTCCAGCTCTCAAGCGTTGTATCAGCGTCCTGCTTCTCGCGGTGGCCGCTCTGGTGTATGCGTCCGAAGTGCTCGTGGAGGTGATAGACCGGAGCGAAACCGGCGCGGGCAAGAACGCCGCAGGCGATCCAGATGCAATGGTTGCCGAGCTGCGAGAACGCGGAGTTTCAGCGGTACGCTCCGTCGTGACGCCCGTGACCCTTTACACCAACTCGTCATCGGCCGGACGAACTGGCGACCGAGCTCGTCCTCCCGAACTGATCGCGCTGAGCGGCATCGCGCGGCGAAAGACAGTTGTCTGTCGCGACGTTGGCCGGTGGCTGCTGTATGACAGCGACGAATACGGCTTTCATAATCCACCGCAGCTTTGGAAGGCCGGTCAAGTAGACATTGCCGCCGTGGGCAACTCGTGGACACAAGGCTGGTGCGTCCCCTCCGACAGGAATTTCGTGTCATTGATGCGAGTCCGCTATCCCGCCACGCTGAACCTCGGCATGTCGGGCGAGGGGCCGCTGCCGATCCTCGGGATCGCCAGAGAATACTTGTCCGTTCTTCAGCCGAAGATCGTGGTCTGGTTCTATTTCGAGGGAAATAGCCTGCAGGAGCTGCAGGAAGAAAAGAGGTACGAGTTACTCCTGCGCTACGTTCGCAGCGATTTCAGGCAAGGCCTGATTCGACGACAGGACGAGATCGATCAGGCCCTGAGCACTGCCGTCGAAGAGCGAAACGGACAGAACAAGAGGCCGGCCCCGACGGTCAGCAACGCCTCGTTCGCGATGCTCCACAGGGCGATGAAGCTGACCTCATTGCGCAATACTTTCGGAATCGTGTACGGAGCAGACGCTCAGACCCAGGCTGCGCTGGACGATCTGAGAGGGCCGACGATGGAGCTGTTTCGCAACATCGTGGCAGCCATGAAGAGTGAGGTCTCATCGTGGGGAGGCACCTTGGTTTTTGTGTACCTCCCGACCGCTGAGCGCTACTCGGTTTGGACGAGGCCGATTCTCAGTGCCGACAGTCAGCAGCGAACCAGAGTGTTGCAGCTGATTGCGGACGCGGCCATTCCTGTCATCGACCTCCATCCGGTCTTCAGCACTCGTGGCCATGTGCTCTTTCGCCAGGGGCGCTACAACGAGGAGGGCAACCGTATCATTGCAGAGCACGTGCTCGACAGCATCTCCTCGATCACGTTGACCTCCACGAGATAGGTGGGATTTCACAACTGGAAATTGGCGGAGAGGGTGGGATTCGAACCCACGTGCCGGTTACCCGACAAGACGCTTTCGAGGCGCCCCCGTTACGACCACTTCGGTACCTCTCCGGTTTCGCGTGGAGCGATGAACAGGCAATTATAACCGGCGCTTTTCGCGGAAGAACTCCTGGATGAGTTCCCGCGCGGCCTCTTCGCGAACACCACCGGTCACATCGAATCGATGATTCAGCCCGGGCATCTCGAGTGCGCGTACCGTCGATACGAGAGCGCCGGTCTTTGGCTCCGCGGCACCATAAACCAGCCTCCTGACGCGCGCGTGGACGAGCGCCCCGACGCACATCAGACACGGTTCGAGCGTCACGTACACGTCCGCGGCTATGAGGCGATAGTTGCCGACGATACGCGCTGTTTCGCGGAGTACAAGCACCTCCGCGTGCGCGGTCGGATCGCAAGCCGAGATCGGCTGATTGAATGCGCGCGCCACGATCTCGTCGTCAATGACAAGCACGGCGCCGATCGGCACTTCGCCCGCGGCCAGCGCAAGGCGCGCCTGTTCGAGCGCGGCGTTCATGAACTGTTCGCGCGACATGCGCTGATACTACAGTCCTCACCCGACATGGCGCGACGGGTCCACTTGATGTAGTCGGGAAGGATGTTGCCATTCGGGACGCGCGCAGCGCCTGTCCGACCTGCTGGCGGGGCGGACGCGGACGCTCGATGAGGAGCCTTGGCGGAGCGGTTGTTCTCTCTGGGATTGGGTTCGGGACGCTCGGTGTGAAAAGGCCCGGCGGAAGACGATAACGGCCTCGACATGGAAGTCGAGGCCGTTTTGCAGGGCGCCTACCGGTGCTGGGGATCTACGAACCTATGCGCTCGGGTCCAACAGCAATGCGCGAGCGACGGTCATCGCAACTGCACGCTTTCTCTCCGATCCGGGGCTGAGCGCGTTTCCACACGGACCGACTCAACCAAGAGCAACCAGCGGGCCGCTGAATCGTCAACTCGCGATCTTGTTGAGGATGAAATGGATGCGTCGGGTGCACGAATCTGCGTTGCACGGATCGACGCGCGGCGCGTGCGCGAACGCGAGACACGCATCGAACACCGTGATTCGGATTGGATCACTTGGGAAATCCCAAAACCCAAATCCCAAGTCCCAAATCCCAATGCAGCTTTGAGAACTGGGGTTGGGGATTTGGAGTTTGGGATTTGGGATTTGGGTTTTGCTAACGGCTGAAGACGATGCGGAGGTCGCGCGCGACTGGTGTCGCGGCACGCGGCTCCTGCTGGTCGCGCGTCCGCTGCTCGCTCCGCAGGGCGGCGCCGACGATGCGTCCCAGGTGCGGCGCCATCATCTCAACGAGACGGCTCTGATCGTCGGTGAACGTGCGGTGTGGGGCCGAGTAGGCGGTGAAGACACCGAGAACGCGATCGCTGTCTACCAGCGGTGTGCTGATTGCGCTTCCGAGCGTGATGCCGCGATCGTAAAGATCCAGTGCGGCGTCGGAATTGGCAATCGTCTGGCGACACGCTGCGACCCAACCGCTCAACCGTTCGCCCATCGCCACCGACATGCCGCGAAGTGCGGCGGCATGTTCGCCCGTCACGTACCGCGCCACCAGTTGGCCCGATGCGGGATCGTGGACGTAGAAGACGCAGGTCGTATCGGTGAGGATGCGTGACAGCGACGCCGTTGCCAGCGCCGCCGCATCGCCAAACGTCGCCTCTCCACCAAGCACGCGCGACAGGCTGACGATGGCAAGCAGATCGTCGGGCGCATCGGTGCGAATCTCAATAGCAGCGACGGGAGGTGGAGGCACCTGCGGCTTCGCGATTGCGCGGCCGATCTTCGACAACGCCTCCTGGTGCGGCACAGGCTCCATCACTTCCGCCGCAATCTCTTTGTAGACCTGCACGAACGTATCGACGACCTTCGGGTCGTACATCGTGCCGCGCCGCTCGAGCACGATCTTCATCGCCTCGCCGTCGCTCAGCGCGGGTCGGTACGGACGATCCGACGTCAGTGCGTCGTAACAGTCGACCACCGACAGGATGCGCGCGCCAATCGGGATCTCCTCGCCCTTCAAGCGGCGGGGATAGCCGCTGCCGTCCCAATTCTCGTGATGCGCGCGAACGATAGGAACGACGGGATACGGAAAGTCGATCGCCGAAAGAATGTCGGCGCCCACGTCGACGTGGAGCTTCATCTGCTCGAACTCGAGCGCTGTCAGCTTTCCAGGCTTGTTCAGAATATGTTCCGGGACCGCAAGTTTGCCCGTATCGTGCAGGAGCGCCGCGGCGTTAATCGCTTTGATCGTGTTCTCGTCGGTCACGCCAAGCGCTCTGGCCAGACCAATCGCAAATTTCTGCACCCGCCGAATGTGATCGGAGGTGACGCCGTCTTTCGCCTCGATCGCGGTCGCCAGCGTCTCGATGGTTGACAGATACAGTTTGTCCACGGTCTGGACATACCGTTCGGCATCGCTGAGACGTCCGGTGATCGATCGAAGCGTCAGATGGAGCACGACGACGAGCGGTGCGACAGCCAGCGCCCCCAAAGCGCCCGCCGATCTCAAGACAATCACAAAGCAGAACGCCGCCGACGCAGCGGCGATGTAGTTCATGGACAGCGGCCACAAACGCCGCCACACCACGGCAACCGGCGCGTTCGACTCGAGCGCGATGGCCATCGCCAGCAGGCCCGAATTCAGCCCGAAATAGACCGCCGTCAGCGCCGTCAGCGGCAGAATCGTGGCCGTGATGTGAGTCGACTGGTCGAGCGGCGAACCGCCGAGCAGCTGAAACGCCCAAGTGGCGACGCCGAGGGAAAGCGCCGGCAGCGCCGCATTGAACAACAGGCGGCGCATCGTGTACCCACGGCGCCACGCGAGCGCAGCGCTGTCGAGCGCCAGCGCCACCATCGCCGGGGCAGGGCCGAAGAGCATGGCCGAGGCGATAAAAAACGTGTCGGACGCGGAGACAAGCGCGTTGACGCCCGGAATCTTGACCGCGCACGCTCCCGCAACCAGCCCGAGCCCGGCGAACACGAGCGTGTTCATCGGCGGCGGCGACACCACCATCGTGTAGATCGCAAAGGCGATGGCAGCAAAGCCGAAAACGATAACGGCCCCGACGTGAATGTCGAGGCCGTTACCTGCAGGGCGCCTATTGGGTTGCGGGGCTGGATTCATGAATTAACGTTCGTCTGGCGCGTTCCGAACAGCATCTCCCCAGACGAGGTGATAGTCGTCGGTGGTGTCGTTGTCACCCCAGACCAGATGTTCTCCTTCCGGCGAATACACGTCGTCTCCCCAGACGAGATGCTCATTGGACGTCCAGTACGACACGTCGCCGAACAGAATGCGCTTCGGCGCAAGCACGCTGATTGGGTTCGTAAGGCCGATCAGATTCAGGTTGCCCCACGCAAGCTTCGTCGGATTGAGGAGGAGCCCGGGCAGCTCGAGGAGATTGATGAGGCGAATGCCGGAGCCGCTGTACAAACGATTCTGAAGCTGACCGGCATCCCAGAAGGAGACGCCGCCGGTGCGATCGAGCAGGAGACCGACGAGCGACGTAAGCACGCCGGAATTCGCCTGCACCTGCCGCGACGTCCAGAAGTTCACATTGCCCGAGCCGGCGCCGTAGACGCCCGCGTCGACCATGTACGTGGATCCCGACTGCAGCTCGAACTTGAGCTGCGCCGCCGTCATCGTCGGCTGTGCCTGCAGCAACAGTGCGGCTGCGCCGGTCACCATCGGCGCAGACATGCTCGTCCCGCTCATGCGCAGGTACGCGTTGTTGCCAGATCCGGCGATGTGTTCGGCCGGGTAGTGGGTCGGGATGTACGAGTTCGGTGCCTCGAGCGAAATAATCTTGTTGCCAGGCGCGGCAAGGTCAGGCTTGGCGTTGTTGTCGTACTTGGTCGGTCCTCTCGACGAGTACGTCGTGACCTTGTCGTCATCACGCGAGGCGGTTCCGAAGGTGTTGGTCGCTCCGACGGTAATCGCAAACGGTGAATTGCCGGGCGATGCGATGCCGCCGAGGACGGGTGTTCCATCCGGCATCTTGCCGGCATTGCCAGCCGCCGCTACGACGACGATTCCCGCCCGATAGGCGCGCTCCACAGCGGCGCACAGTGGATCGAAGGCGACAGGCTCGGTCACGGCGTGGCCAAGCGACAGGTTCATGATCTTGATGTTGTATCTGGCCTTGTTGGCGATCACCCAGTCGATGCCGGCGATCACGTCGCTCGTGTTGCCGACGCCGTCATCTCCAAGAACGCGAACGTTGACCAGCTGCGAACCCGGTGCGATGCCGCCGGCGTACTGCGACGTCACGCCCATCGCGTAAGAGCCGGTTCCCGTGATGATGCCTGCAACGTGCGTCCCGTGCCCGTATTCATCCGTCGTGGGCTGCCCAGGGACCATGCTGACGCTGGCAAGCACTTTTCCCGTCAACGCCTTATGTGCGGAAATCCCGGAGTCGAGAACGGCTACGACGACTCCCTGTCCGTTGACGCCTGGGATCCCTCCGAGGCCCAGGAATCCGCCGCTCTGACCTGCATGTGCCTTGTCGGCAAGCGTCGTCTGGGTCGAAACGGTCATGAAATCGGCGACAGGCAAGTCGCCGGACAGATGCCGAATCGAGGGCTCCGCGGCGAGCGCTTCAATCTGGGCGGCGTTTGCTTCGAGCACAGCCCCGTCATTCAACACGCGCGCGACACGCGCGCCGTGACGTGCTGCGATGACGTGAAGGTCCTGTTCGCTCCCGTGCGCGATCACGCGGACGACCTTCGTCGAATGCGTAGCTGTGAATGCGCGCAGGTCGTCGGACAGCGACGCGCGATATGGCGCGGTCACGCCACCTCGCGGCGTCGTCGCTGCAACGACGGCCGCGACACACACGGCGACCACGACGATCACTTTTCTGAACTGCATTTTTTTCCCCTGATTCGGTAGCTCGCGCGTCTTCATGTGACAGACGGAGCGCCCAACGGACTGCAACGGACAAGCCGCAGGATCGTCATCACGCGATGTTGCTGACCCCGAAGGGGATGCATCAGGTGCACGGATCGGCGCTGCACGAATCGGCGCGCCGCATCTGCGTGAACGCGAGACACGAGCAGGACACGGTGATACGGATTGGATCACCTGGGAAATCCCAAATCCCAAATCCCAAATCCCAAATTCAAAATCCGAAGAAGACAGAGTTTTCCTCCGAGCCTCTGTGCCTCTGTGGCTTGTTACTGTGATTGGGATTTTGCGGTTTGGGGTTTATCCGAGGAAGAAGCGATAGGCAGGATTGTCGGATTCAATGGTGTATTCGTAGCCGAGCCCTTCCAGAAACGATCGAAAGCCCGCCAGATCGCGATCTTCGACTTCAAGGCCCGCGAGCACGCGGCCGAAGTCGGACCCATGATTCCGGTAGTGGAACAGGCTGATGTTCCAGCGTCCCGCGAGCGCGTCGAGGAAGTCGGCGAGCGCGCCGGGGCGTTCAGGAAACTCGAAACGGCACAGACGCTCGTGCTGCACTTCGGGCGCGTGGCCGCCGACCATGTGACGGACGTGAAGTTTGGCCATCTCGTTGTCGGTGAGATCCACCGTTTCGTAGCCCGTGTGCCGAAGCTGCGAGATGAGCGCATCGGCATCCTGGCGTGACTGGGTCGCGAAGCCGACGAAGATGTGGGCCTGATCACGTCCGGAAAGCCGGTAGTTGAATTCCGTCACCACGCGGCGCCCGATGGCGCTGCAGAATTCGCGGAATGCCCCTTTGCGCTCCGGGATCGTGACCGCGATGAGCGCCTCCCGCGCCTCGCCCAGCTCCGCACGTTCCGCGACAAAACGGAGCCGATCGAAATTCATGTTCGCGCCGCTCAACACGGCGACGAGCACCTCGTCGCGAGTGTCCTCACGCTCGGCCCACCGCTTCAGCCCCGCCGCTGCCAGCGCGCCGGCAGGCTCCATGATCGTCCGCGTGTCGTCGAAGATGTCCTTGATCGCGGCACACACTTCGTCGTTGCTGACGCGAACCACTTCGTCGACCGTCTGCCGCGCGATCGCAAATGTCAGTTCGCCGACGTCCCGGACGGCGACACCGTCGGCAAACAGGCCGACGTGATCGAGGTGCACACGCCGCCCCTCGGCCAGCGATCGATACATCGCGTCCGCCTCGAACGGCTCGACGCCGATGATCTTCACGTCGCGCCGCAGCGCCTTGATGTATCCCGCAATGCCCGCAATGAGTCCGCCGCCTCCGACAGGGACAAACACCGCCGCCAGACGATCCTGTGTGTGACGCAGGATCTCGGCGCCGATCGTCCCTTGCCCGGCAATCACGAGCGGATCGTCGAACGGATGAATGAACGTCATCCCGGTCTCGGCCGCAAGGGTGTCGCAGTGCGCCTTCGCATCGCCATACGTGTCGCCGGCCAGCACCACCTCCGCCCCCATGGCACGCACGGCATCCACTTTGATGCGCGGCGTCGTTTGCGGCATGACGATGACGGCGCGGAGGCCAAGCTTGCGAGCGGAGTAGGCGACACCCTGCGAATGGTTGCCGGCGCTCGCGGTGATGACGCCACGGGCGCGCTCGGCCGACGTCAGATGGGCGATCTTGTTGTACGCGCCGCGCAGCTTGAAGCTGAAAACCGGCTGGAGATCCTCACGCTTGAGAAGCACCGTGTTGCCAAGGCGACGTGAGAGGCCGGGGGCCGCGTCGAGCGGCGTCTCACGTGCGACATCGTAGACGCGGCTCGTGAGGATGTCGTGGAGAAGCGTGGTGAGCGGCGGATTCAATCCGTCGATGAGTATATCGTTCGGGTCGTTCGGGTCGTTCGATTCGTTCGGGTCGTTCGCGGCAGGAGCGGGCTCGCAACCAGATCGGCCATCAGGCGCACTGCGGTGAACGTCGAATGGGGCGTCGCAACGAAGCGGACACGTCCGGCGGCGATGGCGTCGCAGATCGATGCGGGATTCGGATCGGCGTCGACGAGCGAATATGTTTTTCCCAGCTGCTCCAGCCGATGCACGTCACCGCTGCCGACGATTGGCTTTCCATGACGGCGGGCCCACCGCTCGGCGGGCGCGTTGAAGTTCAACATCCGCGTGAACATTCCATTCCATTCAACGGCGTCAAACAGCTGCTGATGCCGTATCAGGGCGCCGCGCAGGGCAGACAACGCCGGAAAGAATGGATGCGGCGCGATGACCAGTCCGCGTTCGCGCTCGCGCAAGCGCGCAAGCGCCTCGAACGAGCCGATCGATTCGGCGGCGGGGCTGTAATTGAGCAGCAGCACGTGACGCCCTTCGATCGTCCGCTCGATGCCTGGAATGAGGACGATGCGCCGCTCCGCAGCGTAAGAGCGAAACGCCGCCGGATCGAGCTGCCGGTCGTGAAGGGTGATGGCCAGGCAGTCGAAGCCAAGTTGTGCAGCCCGATCGATCAGCTCATGGGTTTGGTACGGAATTAGATCAGCTGGATCGTCGGCGGTATGAGTGTGGAGGTCGACCTTCAGCATTGCTGGACGGTATTTCACGATTCCTGCCCGGTTTTCGCACGCTATTTGGGCGTGCCGGAACGCCTCCTCGCAGCAGACTGCGTTTTCCAGATTCTGCCGCTGGGCAGACAATCATCATCTCGGAAAGACTTTCGAAAGACTTTAAAACAGTGTGCAGCCGCCGCTCGGAGCCCTTGTCACAAACAGCGCCGCCATTTAACGTTAGCAGCCCATCATTTGAATTCCGAAGTCCGGAGAATCGCTCAATGAAAAAGTCTCTCTCTGCTCAGCTGCGTATCACACGGGTGGCCTTACTGGCCGTCGTGATCACAGTCGCTTTTCAGACCTCGTCGTCGGCAAACCACTCGTGGAACGGTTACCACTGGGCGCGCACCACGTCCAGTTTCAATCTGGACTTGGGCAGCAACCTTTCTTCGACCTGGCAAACGTATCTGATCGGCGCGTCGTCGGATTGGAGCGCGTCGACAGTGCTTGACACGACCGTCGTAGCCGGTGGAACCAGACCGCGCACCTGCAAGGCCACGTCCGGGCGCGTTGAAGTGTGCAACGCGGCGTATGGCAACACCGGCTGGCTCGGCATCGCGCAAATCTGGATCAGTGGAACTCACATTACGCAGGGCACGGCGAAGATGAATGACACCTACTTCAACACGACGACCTACAACACGGTGTCGTGGCATCAGTTGGTGATGTGCCAGGAAGTGGCTCACACGTTTGGACTCGATCATCAGGACGAGAATTTCAGTAACGTGAATCTCGGGACGTGCATGGATTACACGAGCAATCCGGACGGTCCCCCAGCCAACACTCATCCGAACCAGCACGATTACGACGAGCTCGAAGCAATCTACTCGCACACGGATGGGTTTAACAGCGCCGGAGCCACGACAAGGTCCGCCGCGCCCGCCGTGCTCGACAACCCCTCCGAATGGGGACAGTTGATGCGAACCACGCATGGTGCCAAGACGCAGGTGTTCGAACGCGACTTCGGTAACGGCCAGAAGGTCGTCACCTTCGTCATCTGGGCGTAAACGCCCGCTGCTTTGTCGGTATCCGTGGCGCAGGGCTTCTGCCCTGCGCCTGCAGCCCTGACAGGCTGCGGCCAAGCATGTCGCGAACTCTCCACGGAACTCTGGTCGCGGCGTTCGCAATTGCCGCATGCGCGGGGAGCCCGCTTGAACCAGGCCAACTCACCTCAGTCGATGCGCTCGTGAAAGCGCTTCAGCAGCAGGGCGCGACGGTGACACGCGCCGGTGAGCTTCCGCGATCCGCCCATCCATATTTCTCAGTCAACGCGGAGCGGGTTGTCGTGAACGGTGCCGACGTGTCGGTCTTTGCCTATCCGGACGTCCGCCGTGCCGACGCCGACACAGTCCTCGTCTCCCCGACGGGGACGCGGATCGGCGAGACGTCGGTGGTCTGGATCGACACGCCGAACTTCTACAAGCGCGATCGCCTGATCGTGCTCTACGTCGGACGCGCACCGGAGGTAACGAAGCCGCTCGAGGCCGTAATGGGCCCACCATTCGCCGGCGGCGCTAGGCCCTAGTCAAGTAGCGTAAAGTGGTCGGACACGTGTGACGACCGCCTCGACCATTGCGACCGCAACTTTGCCGACGCTGGGGAGCGATGAACGCTCCGTCATCGAACGGCAGCGCCCGTGTGCTCTGACGACACGATTCGTCGATTTCTGGCTGCTCGGCGGCGCGAGCCTGCTCGTCTGGCTCGTGATGTTTGCCACGCAGGGATTCCGGGCGGCGTGGGCGATTGACCAGCACTTCAAGAACCTTACTGTTACGACCGCGTCGCTCTCGCTCCTCGTCAACTACCCGCACTTCCTCGTCTCGTACAAGCTCGCGTACAGCCGCGGCCGTGCATTCATCACCACGCACTGGTGGCAGTTGCTGGTCGTCCCGGCGCTCATGATCGCGACCTTCGCCTTGGCGTACGCCTATTACAACGTGCCCGTGTCGCAGCTCTCGCCGGTGTCGACGCTGTCGCGTGACCTGACCGGGTTCGGGAGCAACGCGCGGGTCTTCTCGGGGCCTCGTCTGGGTGACCTGCTGTTTGCACTCACCTTCAACGTGATGATTTTCACGGTCGGCTGGCACTACACCAAGCAGGTGTTCGGCTGCATGATGGTGTACGCCTATTTCGATCGCTACAGGTTCTCGCCGCGCCAGCGAACCATTACCAGGTACGCGCTGCTCAGCATCTGGTGGCTGAACTTTGCGCAGGGTAACCAGGCCGGCGCGCAAAACAACTTCTCGCAGTTCAAGTACTACTCGTTCGATCTGCCCGATATCCTCGTCCCGATCGCGACGTTCATCGTCGCCATGGGCGCGTTGCTGGTCGCGTATGAAGTCTTCTGGAAGAACTACAAAGAGCGCGGAGAGTTGCCAGGCGTCAACATGGTGGTGCCGTTCCTCGCACTCTACGTGTGGTGGCTACCGATCACTCGTCAGTACGAGTTTTATTTTCTGCTGACGCCGTTCTTCCACTCGCTGCAATACCTCGCGTTCGTCTACAAGATGGAAGACACGCGCCTGCGTGGCATGAATCATCCGGAGATTCGCGGCACGATCCTCGCGTTTGGCATCGTCCTCGCCGGCTGGCTCGCCTTTGAGTTCGTCCCCAATGAGGTCGACACCGTGCTCGGCACGTTCAACGCCTGGCAGATGTTCTTCTTCTTCACGGCGGCGATGTTGTTCATCAACATCCACCACTACTTCATCGACAACGTCCTGTGGCGTTTCAAGGATCCGGAAATCCAGAAATACCTGCTTGCGTGAGTAGGGTTGAACCTTGATTACGCGTGCGAGCGCTCGGCTTTGACGTCGATGCCGAGCTGCTGACACTTCTTGTAGAAGTGGCTTCGCTCGAGGCCGAGCGCACGCGCGGTCTCGGCGACGTTGTACCCGTGGGCCTGGAGCTCCGCCAGCATGACCTCGCGCTCGAAAGCGCTCACGCGATCGGCCAGTGGGCCGCCGCCCGCACGTAGGCGGACCTGAAGGTCCGCCTCTACGGAGCCCGGGTGATGTCCCGCAAGAACCTGGCGCGCGGTCGCACCGTCGACGACATCATCGGTGAGCAGCAGCAGCCGTTCCACGACGTTGCGAAGCTCACGAACGTTCCCCGGCCACGAGTACCGCGTGAGCTGTTCGATCGCCTCCGGGCTGAATGTGCGCGGTTTCCAGCTGTTCTGCTCGGCCACAATCGACGCGAAGTGCTCGGCGAGCAGCGGAATGTCTTCGACGCGCTCGCGCAGCGGCGGCAGTGTGATTGGGAAGACGAAGATGCGATGGTACAGGTCCTCGCGGAACGTTCCTTTGCGCACGAGCGCCTCGAGATCGCGATGGGTTGCGACGATGACGCGGGTGTTGACGACGATCGGACGTTCGCCGCCGATACGTTCCAGCTCGCCCTCCTGCAGGAGACGCAGCAGCTTTGCCTGCATGGCGATGGGCATGTCGCCAATCTCGTCGAGAAACAGCGTGCCTCCGTGCGCCTGCTCGAATTTGCCGAGATGCCGCGCGGCGGCGCCTGTAAATGACCCTTTCTCGTGCCCGAACAATTCGGACTCGATCAACTCCGACGGCACCGCGGCGCAGTTCAGGGTCACAAAGGGCTTTTCGCGGCGGGGACTGCGGTCGTGGACCGCACGTGCGACGAGCTCCTTGCCGGTGCCGGTCTCGCCGAGGATGCAGACACGCGACTCGCTGCCGGCGACGCGATCGAGCTGCGCCATGACGCGGCGCATCGCATCGCTTTTCCAGACAAGGTCGTGCCGGCCGATGCGCCGTCGCAGTTGCCGATTTTCTTCCTCGAGGCGGACGAGCTTCAGCGCATTTTCGACAGTCAGGAGCAGTTTGTCCGAGGAGATCGGCTTCTCCAGGAAATCAACCGCGCCGAGGCGCGTGGCGCGCACCGCCATGTCGACCGTCGCCTGGCCGGAAATCATGATGATTGGTGTCGCGATCCCAAGGTCGCGCACCTCCGCCAGCATCGTGAGGCCGTCTTTGCCCGGCATCACGACGTCCGAGAAGACGAGGTCGAATCGTTCGCTCTTCAACAACGTGATGGCGCGCACGGCGTTGTCGCAGACGACCGCCTCATAGCCAGCCATCCTGAACGCGCGCGAGAGCGACGCCAGCGTCGACTGATCATCGTCAACGATCAGCAGCCGTGTCATGCGGGAAGCTCGATGTGGAAGGTGGCCCCGCGGCCCGGATCACTGTCGACCCATATCTTCCCCGCGTGATCGGCGACGACGGACTGCACGATCGCCAGGCCAAGTCCGGTCCCGTGCTGCTTTGTCGTGTAGTAGGGGGTGAACAATCGTCCTCGCTCCTCTTCGCTGAGACCCTGGCCAGTATCGGCGACGTCGATCCGAACGACACCGTCGCCTCGACGGGTGACGATTCGAAGCGTGCCACCCTGCGGCATCGCGTCAATCGCGTTGAGCAGCAGGTTCTGCACCACACGCCTCAATTGCTCACCGTCGCCTCGAATCGCGCCGAGTGACGGGTCGAGGTCGAGCGTCAGCGTCACAGGTGGATGCCCCGGCGACGTCAGCTGCGCCCGAAACAGGTACGCACTCTGTTCGACAATCTCGTTGACGGACACTTGTGCAAACTCGGGCGCCGGCATTTTCGCGAAGTCGCTGAAGCGTCCGATGACGGTATTGAGGTTGCCAAGGCCGGTCTGCAGCGTCGCGAGGCTCTCGTCGAAGACTTCGTCGAATTCGCCGGGCGGCAGCGATTTCGCCCGCCGCAGGTTGTCGATGGTGATCCGCAGCGGAAACAGCGGATTCTTCAACTCGTGCGCCAGCCGGCGCGCGAGTTCTCGCCACGCCGCGACGCGCTCGGCCTGAACGAGACGATCGCGGTGATCGACCAGCTGCCGCGTCATCGTCCCAAACGCGTCGGCGAGCACCTTGATCTCTCCGGTCGTCCGCACGTCATCGACGTGCACATCCCAATCACCATCTGCCACGGCACGTGCCGCCCCCGCCAGCTGTTCCACAGGGCGCGTCACCCGGGCCGACATCACAAACGCCAGCACGAAGCCGAGAGCAATGGCGAGGGAGCCGAACGCGACGCCGCTCCATCGGATGCGGCTGACGAGCGCCGCGAGCTCACGGCCGGAACTGCCGACCAGCAGGACACCGAGCACGGAGGCGTCACGTCCGGTGAGGGGAAGCGCATCTACGGTTTCCGGTCCGTCGGGCCACTCGATCGTGTCCCTGGTTTCCTCACGACTGTGCACGACGCGCGAGATGAGCGGTTCGAGCGGCGCCGCTTCCGGAGGATCATCGCCTCCCGCGATGAGCTGTCGGCTGGAGACTTCAGGCTGCAGATTCTGATACAGCAGCACTCGCATGCCAGGCGCCAGGGCGAGCGACTGCAGAAATTTTCGGTCGAGCCGCTTGCCTCCTGCGATGTACAGATTGCCCGCACCACCCGCGAGCGTCCGAACAGCCACGAGCGCGAGCGTTGTGTCTTCCGGCCCTTCGACGGCCTGGAGGAACGCAGGCGGCCCATCGGCAATCTGCGTGGTGATCCAGTCATTCCGGTATCCAAATCGCGCAGGCCATTCCGCCGAGGAGACGATCGTGCCATCCGCAGCCGCAAGGTCGAGCACGTCGAGACCTTGCGCCGCGGCGAGCGTCGTTGCTTCGTTCACATACGGTGCCGCGTCGCGGGACGCGGCGACCCGCGAAACGGCATCACTCCGGGCAATCCGATCGACGCGTTCGGCCACCTGCGTGCCCTGATTCGCAAACTCGCGCCGGAACTGCTCGACCAGCGCCGCTGTCCGTTCTGCGTCGAGCGTCGCGAAGGATCGTCGTGCGCTCGCGGAAACGGTCAGCGTCACCAGGACTACGGTGAGCAGGACGACGCTGCTGACGAGCGCAAAAAGCCTGCTGCGAAGACTCATGGCGCGTTCAACCAGACATTGGCGAGATTCCACGCACCCGAGGGCAGGACCGCGGGTCCATTCCACGACTGCACGCGCACGCCAATCGCGTAGAGTTCGGGAACATGTACCACCGGAACAATGATGTTCGCTGCCAGCAGCGCCCGCTCAGTCAGCAGGACATTCTCGATCGATGCGCTGGCATCCGGAGGCGTTAGGCGTCCAAGAAGCGTCAGCGTACGCGGTCCAAGACCAGCCATCAGGTCAGACAGCGCCTGCGGCGGTCCGGCCGCGCGGAACGACAGCCGCACCAGACGCAGATCGAACCGCGGACCGAGGCCCGCAGGCGCCTGCACGGTCAACGCGAAGCCCGCATCACGTGCGTTTACCGCAATCCGCTGCGCGACAGCTTGTGCGACAGGATCGGATGGAGTCACGCGCAGTGCGAGCGTTCGCCGATCTGCCGGGAGCGCGGCGATCGCGCTTCGAGAGAGCGGCGCCGCCGTGCCATCGAACACGAACGGCGCATAGCCGCTCACCCACTGTGGCAGCAACCCGTTGGCGGGCTCCGCACGTCCCTGCAGAACCACTCGCGCAATGGCGGCGCGATCGATAGCGGCGGCCAGCGTGCGGCGAACCGCTTCGCTGGCGCTAGTGGCCAGCGGCGGCTCGAATGCCAATGCCATCAGTTCCAACAAGCCGGAGCTTTCAATGAGCAGTTGACGCTGCTCGATACGTCTGACATCGGTCGGCTGAATCGAGACGAGGTCCGCACGGCCGGTTTCGACATCGGTCAGTTGATCCGCCGGCGAGCGCGCCGTCCGGACTTCAACGGCATCCAGAAACGGCCGGCTGTCCCAGTACTCGTCGTGCGCGCGAAGCGTGATGAGCCCTGCCTCCACATGCTCGATTCGAAACGGACCGGATCCGACTGCCGCGCCAGCGCCCTGCCGAACCGCAATCGCGTTGGACGAATCGGCAAGTTGCCACAGGAGATCCGGCACCTCACGGCCCGGATCGACGGTGAGCGCATCGCCTTCGGCACCGATCTGCCAATCGCCGTGAACATCTCGCAACGTGGCAGCGATCTGCGGCGGTTGAAGCGTCGAGCCGTCGTGCAATCTGACGCCATGCCGCAGCGTGAACGTCCATCGCCTGCCGCCCGTGTCAGAGTCCCACGATGTGGCGAGCGCCGGCCGCAGGGCGCCTGATGCATCGGTTGCGACCAGCCCCTCGTACGCGAGTGCGTTGATGTGTCGCATCGCGCCCGCGTCCGTTGTTTCGAGCCTCAGCGTGCCGCCATAGCGCGGGCGCGCAGCGCCGAGCACGGCTCCCGCCAGACACACGCTAACGGCTACAGGAAATAGTCGTCTGAAATGCGTCATAGCGACCGCCCCGGACGTCATGCGTCACGACGACCGCCGAGGTTTGATCCGGCTGGGCCCAGAGCGCGGTCAACACGCCCGGCAAAATCACGGGCGAGGCTGCTTGAATGAGACGATCACCGGTCACACGTGACAGTTGAAGCAGATCGCCACTCTCCTGTCCGCTCGGCGCTGCGGCCGCGACGTACGTGCCGGGCGCGCACGCCGCGGTCAGCGCGATCGCATCGTCATTAGCTGCGGCGCCAAGAGGAGCTGCGTTGTAGAAGACCATGCCTTCAGAGCTCTTGAAGTAGGTTCGGCCGGTCTCGAGTCCCAGGTTCGCGACACCTATCGGCCACGGCTGCTGCCCGTCTGTACAGGTGACGTCCAACGAATCCGTGCGCCCACGGCAGGTCATTGCAGGCAGAAACACATCGAATCTGTTGCCATCGACGCGGAGGCGGCCGCGTGGATCTCGAGGCAACGACGGTGACGCCGGAAGCGGACGCGACCGCACACTCCGCCATGCCCCGTCTTTCCGCTCGAAAATACTTACGGCTGCCACATCGAGTACGAGAAGTCGATCGCCGAGCATTGCTATGTCGAGAACCTGCGTCTGCTGTGAAAGCAAGGGACGCAATTCCAGAGCGAGCGATGGTATTGGCGACACCTGCGCGGGCGATGTCAAACGCCGCGTCACGGTCGCAATCTGATCGCGTCCGTCGCTGTGGATTTGTGCGACGCACACGCGTTCGCGGAGATTTCGTCCGCAGCCGATCGCAACCGCGGTGCTTGCCGCGCCAGCATCAACCGTTCGGATGCCGCGCGCCGCGAAAAGCGCTGTCACGCTTGTTCGTATCGCCGGTGCCTCTTCGACGTTGTCGCCCGCCGCGACGGTGATACTTACCGGAAGACCACCGGGTATGGTGGACGCGATTCTGGCCACAAGTTCAGGTAGGAGATCATCGAAAACCGAGGCGAATACGGCCTGTGCGGCGGATGACCGCGCACTGAACAGGATCAGCAGGAGGCCGCACGTCAACAGCCGGCCAGGCAATCCGCGGCCGTGGGCACCCACGGCCGCGAATTTTAACATTCGGATTTCAGCGACTGCTCGGCGCCACCACGGACATGCCGCTCGTCGACGTCGCCGCTCTGAGGACATCGTTTGCGAAGAACCCCTTCCCATCTATCGGCACCATCATGATCTGCACCTTATCGGACAGGCGCTCCGCGATGATTTTCTGAATGAGCAGCGGATTGTCCTTCAACACTTCCGCCTCCGACTTCATGCGAGCGGCATCAGCGACGGCCAGCAGGCGCACGCGCTGCGCGTCAGCCTCGGACAACAGATTGCGCTTCTCGAGCTCCGCCTTGCTGTCGATCACTTTGGCTTGCGCCGCCGCTTCGGCCCCCTTCACAGTGGCCTCTTTCCGCGCTTCCGCCTCGAGACGACTCTGCTGAATCTGCTTCTCCTTCAGCGGCAGCGTGTACTGCATCGCGTCGGCTTGCGCCTTCGCCTCGAGCACCGTTGACTGCGCGCGTGCCTCCGACTGCTTCACCTGACGGACCTTGTCGGCCTCGGCCTCGAGCTCGGCGGTCCGAACCATTTTCTGCTTCATCTCGACTTCGATGGAAAGCCGGTCGTTCTCCTGTGCCTTCACGAGGAGTCCCTCCAGTCCCTTCGCATACTCCTGCGGAAGATCGATGTCGCGGAGCATCACCTCCTTCACGACGATGCCGTCCGACGCCAGCCGTCTCGTGATCGTGTCTGCCGCCGCCCGACGGACTTCCTCGCGCCTGGTCGAGAACACGTCGCGGACCATATATCCGGAGATGGTCTGACGAAACGCATTGGCCACGACCGCCGGGAGCAATTCGCTCTCGATCGGCCGTGGAAGGTTGCTTTCCATGTAGGACAGTCGTCGCGGATCGAGCTGATACCGCACCGAAATCCCGAGGCCGAGTGGCAGGCCTTCCCGGCTGTACACCTTCAGCGCCGTACTCTTCTTCGCCGCATCGGTCGGATTGGTGCTGTAGATTTGGTCGCGCACGTTGTACAGCTCCACATGCTGGATGAGCGGCGAAACGAAATGGGTGCCCGGATAGATCGTGCCGCCAACCGTGCCGGAGAGCTGGCTGACCCGCACGCCTGCCATGCCGCTCGGCACCACGACGATGCTGAGCCCCGGCAGCAGGAGAAGAACGGCGATCACGAGGTAACGCGCGAAAAGGCGCCATCTGATCGATGACGTGTCCGGCTGGAGCATCACCTTGCGGGCGTCCCTGCCCAGGACGATCGCGGCGGCGATGAACATCGAGAGGGCACCAGTGAGCAAGACGTACTTGATAGCGAGCATTTGCGATGCCTCCTAGGGCCTTTCAAATCCCGTGTGTAGGGGCCGACCTTCCGCCTTCGCCGAAGGCTTCGGCGGACCACCGTAGCCTTGGCGGAGGTGGTAAGGTCGGCCCAGGGAACTCAGTAACTTGACGTGAAGAGCTGATCGAGCTCCGGCGTCCGCTCTGCATGCAGTTCCACGACGTCGCCGGGGCGAACGCGCTCGAAGAGCCGCTCGACATCCGCGTTGCGGAGGCGAATGCAGCCATGTGACTTCGCGTAACCGATCGAGGAAGGCTGGTCGGTGCCGTGGATGCCGTAGCCTTTCTGGTTCAGACCAATCCATCGGGTGCCGATCGGGTTCTGCGGGCCTGGGGCAACCACTTTGCCCGGGTGGTAGTAGGTAGGGTTGGCCACGCGGTTGACGATGGTGAACGTACCGGTGGGGCTCGGCGAGTTCGGCGCACCAACCGCCACGGCGAACACCTCGACGACCTGGTTGTCCTCGACCACCGCAAGCTTGCGATCGGGAATGCTCACGACCAGCCGACGAACGCTGACCTCGTTGGCTGTGTCCGCTGCGTCGGCGCGGCCGATCATCGTGCCCACCACCAACGCCGCCATCCACATCGCTCGGTTCGCTCCCATGTCGTCCTCCCTGCTTCCGCGGAGGAGAAGAGCAACCGATCAGCCAAACGCTAAGTGATTGATTTCGTTTCGGTTAATTAAGAATCAGCAGAAGAAATGCGTGTCAACCGACCCACGGCGTGTGCGTGTTGACACGCGCGCGTCCACCGATCCGTCCTCAGTTGAAGGCCGAAATCGGAATACCTCGCGTATGCTCACGCGAATGGTGCGGGCTTCCAGACGCAGAGTGGCGCTGGCAGGCGCAGCAGTCTTGCTGGCGGCCATCGGCTACTTGGTCCTCAGGGCACCGGAGCCACGTGGGTCGATGCGGGAGTTCGATCCGTCACGCCTCGCAAACCTCGAGACACGCATGTGGCAGGCGTACTACGAAAAGGAGAACGCTCGTCTGTTCGGGCTACTTGTCGTGATGCTGCGAGAGCAGTATCACTACTCGTGGAGCGTCGCCCTACGTGAAGCGTTCCATCTGGCGCGGGCGGCAGCAAGATTCGGCAACGCCACATCGAACTACGAACGGGTACTGCCGGATCTCGAGGCAGCCTATGCCACCGTGCGCGACTGGGAGCGGGCGCGGTTCGATTCCCGTTCGGTTGCACGTGCTGAACTGGCGTGGTGGGTTGCCCGCCGCATTCCCGGCCATAACGCTCCCGAACACGTCGGCGAAATGATTGCTGAAGAGTATGCGTTGCTCTACGACGTTCCAAAGCCCTCGGTGATGAGCGCGGGACTACTCCGGGCACAGGCGGGAGCATTACGCGACGCGACGGCCAGTGCCCCGGACTGGATGGTGATCGAAACCCTTCTCGACCGCTCCTATTCAGATCTCCACCGGGCTCTACACGATTGATTCATCTTGCGAGACCGAGCTCCTCGACCCATCGAGTGGCGATGATGCGCGCGCCCTGCGTATCCATCGCCCACTGCGTGCGAACGACCTCACCGTCCGCATACTCCGCCCGGGCTTCATACCCGGTTGGTGTGAGGTAGATACCGCACGTCAACTCACGTCCACCAGCATCCTTCTGTCGACCGACCATCTCGATCAGCTCGCGCCGATCTGACTCCGTTCTCGAATCGTCCGTCATCGCCATGACGCGTACATCCTATACTCCACTCAAAACGTTTGGGCACGTACAGGTCCCAGCGCACGGCGGGTGATTAATCGCACGATGGAATTCGGCCTCAGGGTGATCTTCTGATGTGCAGACCGCGGTCCGTAACGGTCCGCTTGCTCCTCGTCGTGCTGGGACTCTGCGGCATCGTTGCCGCCGAGTCCGCGACCGTCAACATTCCGTTCGCGGACGGCAGACCGATCCTCGACGTCCTGCAACCGCAGCTGTGGCCGGCGGACTTCCGTGGCAAGACGCCGGCCGTCCTCGAATCGCTCTGGCCCCAGTGGGTGACGCGCGAGGACGCGGCCATCCGCGCCCGCGTCCAGGCCGGCGACGAGGACTCGATCGTCAACTTCCTCCTCTTCGGGACGAGCTTCACGAAACAACCGCGCGCCACAGAGACCCAGCTCGCCGGAATCCTCGTCCGGCAGCGCGAAACAGGAGCGACCACCTTTCTGCCGTCGCCACTGCTGAAGGGGCGCATCGACGATTTCATGGCTAGTCTCGCGTCGCCGGGCGGAAACGAACGCCTGCAGTTCGCGCGTGAGGTGATCGCTCGACTCGGCATCGATTCCTCGACCGACGCCGGCAGGATGCGCCTTCGCCGTTACCTCGAAGATCGCGCTGTGCTCGTCGGCAGCGCCGTACATGCCTCCACGCTGACCGATCCAAACGCCGCGCTCGTTGACCAGATCACGATTTTTCGCGACCGGGGGCTCTCGTCGGACTCGGCGATTCCGATTGAGTTCGGCATCGAACGGGCGCTTACGGCAATCCGCGCTGACGGCACGTTGGCCTCCGCCTCCGTTCGGCGCGTCGCGATCATCGGCCCCGGTCTCGACTTCACCGACAAGCAGGAGGGGTACGACTTCTACCCGCCGCAAACGATCCAGCCCTTCGCGGTGATCGATTCGCTGCGTCGGATTGGCCTTGCGGCGCCGCCGGGCGTCCAGGTGACGACCTTCGATCTCAGCCCGCGGGTGCTCGCGCATATCGCTGCGGCACGGACGCGTGCCGGCGCCGGCCGCGGGTACTCGCTCGTGCTACCGCGCGCGACGGATCGCTCGTGGTCAGCTGAACTCACCGCGTACTGGCAGCGCTTCGGCGATCGGATCGGACAGCAGGCGTCCGTGGCACCGCCGCCACCTGCCGCTGGTCGGGTCGACGTACGCGGCGTGCTCGTTCAGCCGTCGGTCGTCCTTTCGATCGAGCCGCGCGATCTGAACATCGTCCTGCAGCGCATCGAGCCGCTGGCACCCGGTGAGCAGTTCGATCTGATTCTGGCGACGAACATCCTGCTGTATTACGACGTGTTCGAACAGTCGCTGGCGGTGGCGAATATCGCGAAGATGCTGCGCCCCGGCGGACTGTTTCTCACCAACGATCGTCTACTCGAACTGCCGGCGGCCCCGGTCCGGTCAGCCGGCGAGCGGGATGTGACCTATATGAACCTGCCCGATTCGAGTGTCAAAGGCGATCACCTGACCTGGTATGAACGGCCATAAGGTAGTATTCGGCCTTTGAATACCCCGGTACGGCAAGGAGAGAACTGATCATGCGCATCGTGTCATTCGTGTTCGCGCTGGTGCTCGCGGCGTCGGGACTTGCCGTCGCGCAGGACTGGTCCGAGTACCAGAACATCCCGGACGGCTTCAAAATCGATTTTCCGGGCCAGCCGAAGATCACCGAAACGACGTGGACGTCGGAGTACGGCTACAAACTGCCGGCGCGTGTCTACAGCGCGGAACGGGGCAAGGAGCGCTACTCGATGACCGTTGTGGACTACAACCCGATCCAGCAGCAGGGCATCGATCGGCGGAAGAACTGCCCGGCAGGGGCCGAGCCGTGCATCGGCAGCGACCTCAGCGGTCCAGGTTACTGGATGCACGACATTCGCGGGGCCATCGTCTATGCCACGTCAAAGTTCCTCGAACGTGACGTGAAGATGACTCGGATGCTGTGGGCGCACGAGGATCTCGTTGAAGGGATCGAGCTGCAGCTGACGAGCAATACCGACCAGTCGCGCACGTTTGTATTCACCAGCATGCGCGAGAACAGGCTCTACATCGCCGAAGGCACCGTCCCGAAGGGGTATCCGCAGCCAGGACTGTTTCAGCAGTCGATTGGGTATCTCGATAAGGATGGAAACGGCGTCCGCTATCAGAAGATCTACTCGAACGAGGTCTACGGTCTCGGCGACGCTCCAGCACCCGCCTACGGTCGCGGCGGCGCGGGTGGCGGCGGCGGTGGACGACGCGGTGGCGGTGCAGGAGATGCGCAGCAACCGTAGCGCGGTAGCCTGACCCTTCGAACGGGAGGCAGCATGAACGCCAGTCGTGGATCTTCCTTCTGGACTTCCCTCCCCGGCATCCTCACAGGCATAGCCGCCGTCCTCACCGCTCTAACGGGGATCTACCTCGCGGTGCGAGACGGCCGCAACGAGCGGCCGCCGGCCTCAACGACGCCGGCCGCCAGCGAGGCCTCGAAAGCCGTCGATGCGCCGGACAGCGGCGTGGCACCGAATTTCGTTCGCCACGGGTCATTTCGGGTCCAGCCTCCAACCGAATTCGTTGTCAGTGCACAGGACTTCGATCTTCGCGACACTAACGCGTTTCTCACCCTCGTTGATGCCGCCTTCGGAACGGCGACGTCGGACGAACACGCACCCAATACCTTCCGCCTGGAACTTCGCATCACGAACACTGCCTCAGCTCCTATACATCTCGATCTGACCGAACGGTTCTTCACGCTGCAGGATGACCACGGCCGGCAAGCCACTCTTCGCTACTTCTGCTGCCAGGCCCGAGGCGACCTTCTCGCCCCTAGTGAGAGCCGCACTGTCCTGCTTTTCTTCCACTCTTCCGAATGGTACGGGAAGGAGGTTGGCGCACGTCGGATCCTCTTCAAGGTCACCGGGCTTCTTCCGGTCGAGCGGGCTACGTGGGAGTTCCCAGTGCTTGCGACCGCTGCATAACACACGATTGGACGGTAATCCTTGGCTCAATCGGGCGGGTGTCGTGGTTGTGCTCCAAATATGTCTGTGCCACGTACTGTGGGCCTCGAACCCGGCGCAAGCAACAACAGCCGTCCGCGAGGCGTACGCCGAGTTACCAGGAGTGCGTCTCTGGTACACAGATACGGGCGGTAGTGGAATCCCAGTCGTCTTCATACATGCCGCAACAGGCAACAGCCGAATGTGGGAGCATCAACTTCCGGCCTTTGCTGCATCTGGTTACCGCGTTATCACATACGACCGACGAGGATTCGGACGTTCCGCGGTCGATCCAAACGGGGCACAACCTGGCACTGGTGCGGATGATCTTCTCGGCTTAGCAAGGCACTTAGGGATCAACCGTCTTCATCTTGTCGGGACCGCGGCTGGCGGCGGAATCGCGTTGGACTTCGCGCTCTCGTTTCCGGAGCGGTTGCGAAGCGTGGTGGTGGCTAACGCGGTTGGCGGAGTCCAGGACCAAGACTATCTCGAGCTGGGACAGAGGATGAGGCCCTCGCCCCAGTTTGACGCGTTGCCTCCGGACCTTCGGGAGTTGGGACCCTCGTACCGCGCCGCGAATCCTGTCGGAACACAGCGCTGGCTAGAGCTGGGACGCATTAGAGCGTTTTTCATAACGTTGTAGTTACGCGGTACCCGCAATGCCGCACGAAGTTGAGGCATTCTTGGGGCGTAAAGAGCTGCAGCGCGATCGCGACGAGCTCGACGACCTGGTCG
>JACXTT010002673.1_pt1 | contig 27996 bp, 35 predicted proteins | sample 9270951 | NCBI WGS metagenome assembly JACXTT01 (sample SAMN15532306, study PRJNA645909) | rock metagenome | isolation source: weathered quartz diorite | place: Puerto Rico | collected 2017-06-21 | reverse complement strand
GCGAGACGGCGCTCACGCCGGCGCAACGCGACGAGCTCAAGGCGGCCATCGCCGGCGCCCATGGGCTGGTCGCCAGGGACGACGACGGCCAATGGACCACAGACGTTGTACAGCGGCTCCAGGCGCTCGCCCTGGCCGCCCACGCCCACCTGGGCACCGACGCCGGCCAGCGCCCGGTCTCGGGGCTGCAGCTGCGCCACGCGGTGTGGATGCGCATGGAGCTGGCCAGGGGCGCGCAGAGCACGGAGCAGGGGGCCCAGGACGAACCCTACGGTGATGACGAGGCGCCGGAGCCGATGGGGGTGGAGGCGTGATGCTCAGGTGCGCGTGCGCGCGCTTCTGTCACGACCCGAAGACCTGCGCTCGGGGCTGCGCGCTGCTCTGGGCGGCGGGGCTGCGCCCGCAGGCCATCCGGCTCGCAGCCGAGCACAACCGCCAGGACATCGTGCAGGTGCGTGCCAACCGGGCGGAGCACGACCGCATCGACGACTACCGGGACCGCACGGGGCGCAGCTCGGGGGTGCCGCAGTGACGGGGCTCCGTCTGCTCCCGACCGTCAAACCCGAGATGCGCCGCTCGGCGGTCCAGAACCTGCTTGTCTGCGAGCACTGGGAGAGCGGGAGCTCCGAGGCCGCGGCCTTCGGGTCGCTGTTCCACCGCGCCGCCGAGCTGTACCTGAAGGCCTGCCGTGAGCACCGCCAGGAGACGCGGCTGGGCGACGTCGACGCCATCGTCCGCGCGGCGATGTTCGACGCTCCCGGCGGAGTCGACCCGGGGCGGTTCGACGAGCTCCGCGGGCTGCTGGAGCAGTTCGCGACCACCCACGTGGCGAACCTGCGCGAGCTCATCGACGTCGAGGTGACCCTGCGGGTCGAGACCGAGGTCGCCGACCTCCACGGCACGCTCGACCGCCTGGACCGGCTCGACGACGGGGAGCGGTTCGAGCCGCCGACAGCCGTCCGGGTGGTCGACTACAAGACCCAGTACGCGGTCGACGACCACGTCTTCCAGATGCGCTTCTACGCCGCGCTCGCGTGCCTGACCTGGCCGACCGTCGAGGAGGTCGTCACCGTCGCCGACCACGTGCACCGGATCGCCCGCGGCCAGGTCACCGAGGTGTACGACCGGGACCTGCTGCTGCAGTGGTGGGGCGACGTCGTCATGTATGGGCTGACCCAGCTCCTCGAGCGCCGCGTCCGCGGCGAGCTCGCTCCCCCGGTCGGCGGTGCCGCGTGCCAGTACTGCGTGAAGCGACGCACCTGCGGAGCGGCGCTCGAGGGCGCGAGGGCCATCCCCGTGACCGATGAGGAGGCGGTCGCGCGGTTCCGAGACGTGTTGCGGATCAAGGCCGCGTACGACGACGAGTGGGCGGCCCTGAAGGCCTTTTTCGACGGCAGGCCATCGGTGATCGTCGACAACCTCGAGCTCGGCTGGCTCACGCCGGCGAAGTCGTGGAGGTGCACGGACCCCATGGGGGCGATCCAGTACCTGGCCGGCCGCGGCGCCGACCCGGCTCCGTTCGTGTCGGTGCTCGGGTCGAAGCTGACGAAGAAGCTCAAGGACGCGCTGGTGCGGGCAGGATGCGCGACGGACGAGTTCCCCGGCGACCCCGTGTTCAAGTCGCGCAAGGCGACCTTCGGAGACGACGACCGATGAACGCAGAGCGCCCCTGGCTGGTGACCCGGGCAGACGGGCAGTCTCGGATCATCGTCCACGTCGACCCGGCCGCGCTCGCTGACGACGTTGCCGCCGATGCGCTCTGGCCAGGCCGGCTGTTCGGTGTCACGGCGGTTGCGTTCCTGCTCGCCGCGATCATCGTCGCCACCCTCGTGGCGACGGGGAGGTTCTGATCGATGGCAACCGATTCGCTCGCGGCCAGCATCGGCGCACTGGAACGTGAGCTGGAGCGAAACCGAGCGGTGGCGGCGAGGACGCCGGGCTCGCTCGCCGACGTCGAGCGCCAGATCGAGGCGTTGCAGCGCCGGCACGAGAGGCTGGCGGCAGAGGGGGAGAGGGCCCGGCGCGTCGTCGAGACGCTGGAATCGGCCCTGGCCGGGCTGCGCGAGCTCACCGGCGACGAGGGGCCCGCGGAGCGCAATGGCAGCGAGGGAGCAACGACCAGGACGGTGGGCGTGGCCCGGGTCGACCGCACCGCGAACCACGACGTGGTCCGCGCTGCGGTCGAGGAGGTCATGGGTGCTCCGGTCACCCTCGCCGAGATCGAGGCCGTCACGCGGCTCTCCCGGGACGACGTTCTCGCCTCTGTGGCCTACCTCAAGAGCCATCACCTGATCGAGACGCCGCGGAGGAAGCGGGGCATCTACGTGGCCGTGTGCGAGCAGGCCCGGGCGCCAGCAATCGCGCAGGAGGTTCTGACGAGCCCCGAGGAGTGGGCCGGGGAGCCTGTCGACGCGGCACCTGCCGAGTCCGAGGAGGTCAACCCCGACGACGTCATCGACCGCCATCCGCTGTCGGTCTACGTGCCGGCGGCCGAAGATGACGAGGCGGACGATCAGGATGACCACGAGCTTGCCCGCGCCATGGCCCATGTCGGCTCGGAGCTTCCGCAGGGATGAGGACCACGCGCGGGCTGCGCCGTCAGGGCGCGGCCGCCCAGCGGCGGGAGCCGAGGCTCGCGGAGATGCGACTGGCGACGAACGAGCGCGCCGGCTACCGCTGTGAGTGGCCCGGGTGCGACGTCCGCGAGACCGACCCCGCGCACGGGTTCGGCCGCGGCGCCAAGGCGCATCGTGGGATCGCCGATCACCCGGCGCTGGGCTGGCGCGCATGCCGGCATCATCACGACGTCTTCGACGGCCACCGGCGAGCGACCACGGAGGAGGAGGCCGCGCTTGCCGAGGTGCAGTGGTGGCTCGTGGGCATGGCCGAGCGCGAGCTGGGGTCGGTGACGCGGGAGCCTGGCGACCGTCCCATCGACGTCGTCCGCCGGCTCGAGCGCCAGCTCGGCCACCTGCGGCTGCGCGAGCTCGCAGCGGAGCTCGGCTGGTGACCTACAACCTCTGCATCGTCGACACCGAGACCGGCGGCCTCGACCCGGCGACGAACCCGCTGATCGAGCTCGCCTACCAGGTGACGAACCCCAGCGGCGTGAACGTGCTCAGCGAGGTCGCGCACCGGATCATCCCGACGTCCCCGGTCGAGGCCAGGGCGGCGAAGGTGAACGGCTACACGCCCGAGAAGTGGGCGGATGCCGTCCCCATCGAGGCAGCCATCCACGAGTTCGCCGCGGCGACCGTCGAGTGCATCTACGTCGGCCACCGCGTCGACTTCGACATGGGCTTCCTCGACGTCGCCACCCGGCGGGTGGGCGTGCCCTGGCCGGGCCGGAAGCGCCGGGTCGACACCCAGTACATGAGCTGGCCGCTCGCTCAGCAGGGGCTGATCGTCGACCAGAGGCTCGAGACGATCGCCGCCCACTACGGAATCGACCCCGGAGAGGTGCACACGGCGCTTGCCGACGTCAGGACGTGCCGCGAGGTGTACCTGCGGCTCATGGAGACCTGGCGGCTTGGCCTGGCCGCCCCCGAGCTGTGCAACGCGTTCCCGGTCGGCCGGTACACCAAGGCGGTGCTGGTCGACCCACGCGGGCGCCGGCACGCCGAGAGCGGCGCCGTGCCCGAGCGGGGCTGGACGTGGTGCGGGGAGAGGCCGGGGGACGGGTGGACGATGGTGGTGCCGCTCGGCGAGAGCCGCGGGCTTCCGCTGCCCGATTGCCAGGCCTGCTGGATCGCCGCGCGGGCGGCGCGCCTCCCCACCGGACTGGCGGCCGCCAGTGTCGCCTGATCTCGCCGCCGAGGCGGAGCTGGTAGCCCGGGCCCAGGCGGACCCCGAGGCCTTCGGCGAGCTCTACCGCCGGCACCACTCCCGGCTGTACCGGTACATCTGGAGCCGCACGAAGGACGCGATGCTCGCCGAGGATCTGACCTCGGACGTGTTCCTCCTGGCGCTGCGGGGCATCGGGGCGTACCGCCCCCAGGGGAGACCATTCGCCGCCTGGCTGTTCCGCATCGCCATCAACCGCATCGCCGACCACTACGGCGCCCGCAGGTGGGACGCCGGCCCGGTCGACGCGCTGCTGGCCCTCGAGCGAGACCCCCGGGTCACCGAGGACGTGGCGGTCGAGCGCGGACTTGTGGCGATCGTCCGGGAGGCGCTCGACGCCGTCCCCAGGCGCCAGCGCGTCGCGCTGGTCCTCCACCACGTCTGGGGCATGACGCACGCCCAGACGGCGGTGGCGATGGGAACCACCGAGCTGGCCGTGAAGCTGCTCGTGCACCGCGGCGTCGCCGGCGTGCGGCGGCACCTGGCAGAGGTCGAGGCGGCAGCATGACCGAGCCGCCGGTGGGCGCCGTGGTCCTCGGCGACTGCGTCGAGGTCCTGGCGGCCTGGCCGGAGGCCTGCGTCGACGCCATCGTCACCGATCCCCCCTACCACCTCGGTCCGATGAGCCGTCGCCGGGCAGGCGCCGGAGTGTTCAGGCGCGCCCACCGCGGGTTCATGGGCAAGAGCTGGGACGGTGGCGACGTCTCCTTTCGCCCGGAGACGTGGGCGGCGATCCTGCGCGTCCTCCGTCCGGGCGGGCAGATGGTCGCGTTCGGCGGCACGCGTACCTACCACCGGATGGTGTGTGCGGCGGAGGACGCGGGGTTCGAGGTCCGCGACCAGATCGCCTGGCTGTTCGGCTCCTCCATGCCGAAATCCCTCGACGTCAGCAGGGCGATCGACAGGGCGGCCGGAGCCGAACGTGACAGCCCGCGGGCCATAACCGGGTCGTGGACGAAGGATGACGGCCGCGACTACGTGCCCGAGGAGACCACGCCTACCACCGACGCGGCCCGGGAATGGCAGGGCTGGGGCACTGCTCTGAAGCCGGCCATGGAGCCCATCCTGCTCGCCAGGAGGCCGCTCGCCGAGCGCAGCGTCGCGGCCAATGTCCTCGCGCACGGCACCGGGGCGATCAATATCGACGGCACGCGCATCGCCGGTCCGAACCCGAGTATCGGGCGCCGCCAGGGAGATATCGCGCACCTCTCGACCGACAGGGCGGAGGACGCTGATGCTGAGGGCTGCATGGGGCGATATCCGGCAAACGTGGTGCTCTCTCACGCCGAAGAGTGCCGCGAGGCGCGGACAGTGATGCCGGACTCGGGGACCGATGGTGGCGCGGCTGCCACCTGGGAGTGCGATGCCAGCTGCCCGGTGCTGCTACTCGACGCGCAGAGCGCCGGGAGGATGCACGGCGCCGGAGCGGCGCGCGCCGCCGTCCGCGACCGCAAGCCATCTGGCCATCTCTGGCAGACCCCTGGCGACGGTCACCGCTTCGGCGACACCGGCGGCGCATCCCGGTTCTTCTACACCGCGAAGGCGGACTCCGCAGAGCGCATCGAGGGCCTGGCGAAGCGGTCGCACCACCCGACCACGAAGCCGGTGGCGATCCTGGCCTGGCTCGTCCGCCTGGTGACGCCGCCCGGCGGGATTGTCCTCGACCCCTTCTTGGGCTCGGGCACGACCGCGATCGCCGCCCAGGGCGCGGGGTTTCGCTGGGTGGGCATCGAGATGGACCGGGGGTACGCGGAGATCGCCGTCGCCAGGGTGGGCATGCTCGCCCGGCTCGAGGTGCCGCAGGTCGCCTCCTGACAAGGCCCGCGAAGGCTGGCAGCCATGGGTACCGGCCCGCATGCTGCTCGACCGGAAGGCGGCTGGGGCAGGCGTCGCAACTCGGAGGGACCCATGAGCATCATCGACGACGTCACCGGGGAGCTGGGCAAGCTGGCCGGCGCCGCCCAGAGCAAGGCGGCCAGCACGACCAGCTCCGCGCAGGGCAAGGTTGCGCAGGTCGCCAGCTCGGTGAGCAGCGCGGTGGCGAGAAAGGTCGCGCCGGCGGAGCTGACCACCGAGGAGCTGGTCGCCACCCTGACCCGCAAGGCGCTCATCGCCGGCATCGGGTTCGCGTTCAGCAAGCTGAAGCTGCCGGCGGCGCTCCAGGCGCCGATCGTCACCACCGTCGTGCCGATGCTCCTGCTCGCCGAGCACGCGCTGACGAGCCGGATCGCCGCGAAGAAGGCGGTGGCCGGATGATCCAGGTGCTCGTGCAGCAGGGACAGACGCTGCTGATCCAGGGGAGCACCGACGTCGTGTCGGGCTTCTACCACATGCTCGAGCTCGGCCTGGCCGCGGCCGGCGCCGCGTTCGGGTTCGCCGCCGGCAGGTTCTGAATGGGCGGGGGCCCGCCTTCCTCCGGGCCCCCCGCCCCCGGCGGGTCAGTAGGGCGGAGGTCCCCCGCGGCGCCAGGGCGCACCCGGGTACCACCCGGAGTAGCCGCCGAGGCCGAAGCCGAGGACCAGCAGAACGACGATCAGCCAGAACAGGCCTGAGCTCGCCAGCCCGTAGAAGACGCCGCCGCCGAAGATGGCGAGCAGCAGGAACAGGACGAGCAGCAGGAACACGGGTGCCCCCCTCTGTGGGTCAGGCGGTCGCCGGCGGCGGCAGCGGTGAGGTCAGGTCGGTCTGGATGGCCTGGGCCGCCTTCGCGATGGCGGCGAGGTGGTCCTGCTGGGCCTTCTCGGCGGCCTCCGCCGCCTCCTGCTGCTCGACGGCCGACAGGCGCGAGAGCAGCGAGCCCATGGTCGCCTCGAGCCGCGCGAGACGTCCGAGCAGACCGCCGCCATTCGTCGGGTCGGCGAACTCGGTGCCCTGGATGATCTCCCAGAGCAGCTGAGAGTGCGACTTGCGCGCCTCGCCGAGGGCCCACGCGAAGCTCTGACCGTCCGCGATGCGACCGAGCACACCCTGGAACGCCTCCCACGCGAAGGCTTGGTCGAGGCTCTCCTCCTTGGCTGGGTTCATGTCCTCGTCTCCCTTGGGATGGACCCCGGTATCGAGCGTTATGCCGCGATATGCGCTGGCGAAATAGTCGCCTGCATAGAACTCGAGCTCTCCGGAGCCACTGTTGGCGATGTGGTAGTTCGAGCCGTCCCACCCGAAGACCGCGACCCAGTGGCCGGTCACCGCGATGCGGTTGGGGACGGGGTGACCGAGGTGGTCGCTCCCCACCAGGCCGATGGCATAGCGGCCCTGCTCGAGGACGCCGGCGATGGCGCCGAAGTCGTTGCCGTGGTCCTGGCCGCGGGTGCCGGCGAACTGGTCGAGCGCGTCCTGCAGCCAGCTCGTCTGGGTGCCGTCCGTCGCCAGCCCGGGGTATCCCTGCGCGCGCATCCATGCATCGACAGTGAGCGGTGCCTGGGCGGTGGGCGGAAGGTGCCCTCCGCCGACGAGGCAGGACGCGGTCGCATTTTGTCCGCATGCCTCATTGTGATCGACAGTCGGCTCGCCGAACTGCCACCACGACATCAGGACCGGTTGCAGAACGCTCACCTCGGTGGCCCGATCGGCGGCACCGGCGGGATCTCGGGGATGGCCGGATAGCCCAGGCCCGGCGGGGTGGCCCCACCCGGTGTGGTCGATGGCTCAGCCACACCGGAGCCAGAGGTCGTCGCGCTCGGCGGCAGCATCGCGAAGTTCGCGGAGTTGCCGGCGAGGCCACCGCCCGAGGCCTCCGGCGCCGAGACGGTGTAGCCAGTGACGGCACCCATGATCGTCATCCCGGCACTGACCACCGCGCCGACGATGGCGTTCCGGTCGCCCTTCGTCGCCGCGACCACGATGGCGAGCACGGCGGTCGCGACGGCGTTGACGATCAGCGGCCACCTGACCTTGGGGTGCAGGTTGCGGAGAAGGCTACCCATCAGCGGGGTCTCCGGCGGGGCGGGCGGCGGGTGGGCGCACGGTGTCCTCCAACGAAGGTGCAGATCAGAGCGGCCACGGCCATCACGAAGAGGACGGCCAGGGCGAGGAAGGCCCAGAAGAGTCGGGCGATGATCGGGTCGCTCACACTGGTCGATCGTAGGCACGGCGGCACTGGCCTCGCCCGCCTCCGTCAGAACGACGCGCAGGGCCCCAGGAGGGGCAGGCAGGGCGCCGGCACCGGCGTGGGCTCCGGTGTGCGTGGGAGCGGTGCGCCAGGCGCCCCTGGCGGCCCCTGGGGCCCCTGCGCGCCACGCTGGCCCTGCCGGGCCTCCAGGGCGGCGATGCGCCGCTGCAGGCTCGCGTACTGGGCCGAGAGCTGGTTCAGCCGGGCCAGCGCCTCCTGGCGCGTGCCGGAGCTCAGCCGGATCTCTCGCAGGAGCTCGCGGAGCTTGGCGTCCGTCGTCTCCGCCTGGCGGGCGAGGTCGCCGAGCTCACCGCCGGCCTGGTCGAGCCGCGTCCCGTTCGCCCTGGTGCGGTCGGTGGTCTCGCCGACGAGGTCGGCGATCGTCCGGACGACGCTGTTGAGCTGCTGCTGCTGGTTCCGGAGCTGGTGCACGACGCCGGCGAGAGCGTAGCCCATGATCGCCGCTGGAGCGACGGAGAGGACGAGCACGGCGATGCCCGCCAGGATCGCCCCGCGCACGCCCATCACACGGCGGCTCAAGGCGTCGCAGCCCGCGGTGGAGCAGAGACGACCGGCGGCGTGGGCACGGGCGCCAGGGTGGGCGTGGGGACGATCGGTGACTGCGGCGGCACGTCGGGAATGACCCTCGCGAGGATGACGGTGAGGACCACCGCCACCACCGGCATGATGAGCCCCAGGTACACCACCGCGGACTTGCTCATGCGCCAGTGCTCGGACTGGCGGACGAGGAGCTCGTTGATGATCTCGAGCCCGGTCTTGGTGCTGCGGCCGACCCGCTCCTTGAGCCGCAGGAACCACCTGGCCATCTCCGGATAGGCCTGCTTCTCCGGCAGCCCGAGGAGGTCCCAGCCGACCACGTCGGCGTCCTGGCGCGACTGCCGCTCCATCTTGTCGAAGCGCTCCCAGATGCGGTCGAGCTCTCCCGCCGTCTGCCACTCCCAAGGGCTCGCCGGCGACGTGCGCGTGACCTCGGCGTGGCGTTCCTGGCGGTGCCAGGCCACCTGGCCAGGCTGCCGGTCGGTGATCCGCGCCTGGAATCGCACCGGGTTCGACTGAGCCTGCATCACCTCGAGGGTGACGGGGATCTCCAGCCCGTCGCTGCGCAGGGCGTAGGTCTCCAGGGGACGTGTCAGGCGGGGAGCGCCGCCGTTCGCCAGGTTGTCGAGGGCATCGCGGTGGAGCCCGCGGAACCGGGGCGGGACGAGCAACTCGGAGATGAGCTTGCCGACGGCCTCGTCTGGAGAGTACCCGAGCAACTCCTGCGCGCCGGCATCCCAGGCCAGCACGCGCCCGGCCGCGTCAGAGGTGATCCGCCCCGTCGACATGCTGGCCATTCTCGAAGCCACCGCCGATCATGGTCCGCCTAGCGGCCGGGGACGCGACGCCCCCGGCCCCAGGAAGGTGTGGGGTGCACGATCAGCAGCCCAGCGCGGTCGCGAACGGCTGCAGCGCCACGCCGACGAGCGGCAGCGTGAGGAGCAGGTTCACGAAGGCCGTGAGGATGGGCCCGAGGACGGGCACGCTCCCGAGCGCGCCTCCTCCGCATGCGGTGGGCTGAGCTGTGGCGATGATGGTGTGGACCATGGCTCCCTCCCCGGTTACGTGGTGCCGACGTTCTCCAGGTCGACGATCCGGTCGTACTGGCCGCTGGTGTCCTCGCAGGTCTGGAGCTGCAGAGAGGCGCCCGGCGCCGGAGCCGGCGCGCCGTAGGCGGCCGGCCAGCCGGGGATGACGCGCACCACCCGGTAGATCGTCGTGTGGTCGTGGGTGCCGTCGCCATCGCCGTAGCCCGCCCAGCGGTCCTCGACGGTGTCGCCCTCGCGCAGTTCGCGCAGCGGGGCGAAGACCGAGGGCGTGTTGTGGCCAACCACGTAGACGCGTCCGACGCTGACAGGGTCGTCGACATAGGCCCCGTTGGGGGGGAGCGGCCGAGATCCCGAGGCGTCGGTGTAGTGCCCGACCACGGAGGCGTGGAGCGCCTCGACCATCGGCGCGGTGATGAGCTCCGGAGAACCGCCGGTGAGAGGTGGGATGACCGGGAGCGCCGACCCGGTGCCGTCCGTGGACACGAGGCGCGGCGGTCTGGCGTGGTGGAGAGGCGCACTCGGCGCGTAGCTGCCGCAGGCGGTGCCGAGACCGGCGAGCGCGAACGCACGGCCAAGACGCCGAGCCGCCTGGCCGAACATCACCGGGTCACCTCAAGAGACACTCGGCGCGGTGCTTGCCGCCGTACCGGTTCCCAGCAACAAACCTACCACTCGCTCTGTAACGACTACCGCCATGGTGGTGCTACAGGAGCCGCTATGGCAGCCATGCCACATAGTGATGGGCGCACTATCATGGTCGGGACCTCGTCCTACCACGACCCGGAGAGACGTGGTGGTGGAGGCACGTGGCGCTCGATGACGTCACGCGGACCGGTGAGCCCGCAGATCGGGCAGTGAAAGTGGAACTCCGAGGTCCGGTCCCGCTGGACGACGTGGCTGGTCACGGTCGGACGCCTGCAGTGCACCGGGAGCCCGACCACCGTCACCCTGGGCTGCACGCCATCGCCCCGCTCACCGGCGTGCGGCCCTCGGGTCACGGCGGCGGCTGGGCGACCTCCTGGCCGGCGAAGGCCTGACGGGCGAGCGGGTGGTCGGCGGTGACGATGTGCCGCCGCCCGAGGCTGTGGGACACGCGCTGGTCGCTCTGCAGCGCCGATCCATGCTGCGCCCACACCACCTCGACGCGGCCGTCTCCCGAGCCCCTGGGTGCCACGGGGACCCCTCAGCGTCCGCGACGAACACCCGGAGGTCAGCCCTGGCGAAGTAGGGGATCTCCTGCACCGGAGCCGGGTAGTGATGTGCCCCCGCCGCGGCCGGGAGCACCCCGGTGTGAACGGCCGCCGGCAGGGGCACCGACGCGTTGAAGATCGAGTCCGTCCAGAGCGCCACGCCGCTGGCATCGACGATTGGGGTGGCGAGCACCTGGCGCACATTGTAGGAGCCCCCCACGAGCGCCTGGAGCGCCGCCACGGCCTCGGGGAAGCACGCGTACAGCCGCTGCGCGTTCCGGCGCAGGAGTTCGACTCTGGCGGGGTCCGCTCCCCACTGCGCGCTCCACTCGATCCCGGCGAGGTTGCGCACCAGGAACCACCCGGCGTCGTCGCGGAGCCAGAGGCCGCCGCCGTGGTGGTCCTGGTGGTTGCCGTCGCCGTAGAAGCCGCCCGGGGTCGTCTCGACGATGGCCGAGAGCGCCCTGCGCGAGGCACGGTAGGCCGGCGAGTCCGCGCGCGCCGGATGGTTCGGGATCGCCCGCGTCCACGGGCGGTCCTCGTGCTCGGTGTGCTCGCCGCCAGCGCCTGCCACACCGCCCACGCTAGGGCGCATCAGGGGATGGCGGCAGCCTCCGTCGCTACCGGCCCACCAGCATGATGTCCCAGCGCGTGGCCTGAGCCCCGGCCCCCGCACCGTACGCGTCGGCGGCCTGGTTGGAACCGTTGTACCCCAGGATCCTCAGACTGTCTCCGGCGTTGAGGGGGATGTCCAGCCAGGTACCGGTGGATCCGTTGGCGGATCCGTTCGCCGCCGGCTGGACGATGAAGGTCCCCCAGTAGCGCGGACTGGCGGCGCCGTTCACGGTGAGGCCCACGAGGAAGGAGACGTTGCCCGCGGTGACGCCAGCACCCTGCTGGACGACCACCAGCTGCGCGGTGGCCCGGTACACGCCGCCGACAGGCGCGACCCAGGTGTTGGGGTTCGCCGTCGAGGTGAAGCCCTTGGACGGGTCGTCGAGCACAGTGTCGAGCGGGACCGCCGACCACGTCACCGAGGCCAGCGGGTGCGACGACGACGACGCGGCCAGGAACGCCGACGCACGGTAGGGGGTGGCGGAGGCGACGGGGACCCGGCTGAGTGGCCAGAGGACGTAGCCGCGGCGCCGGTCGCGCCAGACGCACTCCACGTCGTCTCCGACCCGCGGCGCGTAGCCGGGAGTGGCGCAGAGGTAGCTGTTGCCGTCGGAACCTGGCTCTCCCGGACGCTGCACCGTGACGACGTAGCCGACCGAGGCCTTCGCCGAGCTCGTGACCGTGGCGCGGAAGAAGCGGTTGTAGGCGAGCTGGTCGAGCTCGGTCCGAAGGAACTGGCGCAGGTACGAGGCGAGGTTGCCCTCGCGCGTGTTCACGCCGGCACCACGCGTTGCCAGGTGTGCACCGTCTTCGCCCCAGGCGCACACTCCATCTTCCAGCCGAGCTCGAGGTAGTTGCGGACCACCGTCCCCTCATCGGACGTCTGCAGCACCAGCCCGTAGACGTCGAGGTTCTGGCTCACCGGCCACGGGCTGGTGCTCACCGTCGCGGTCGCGTACACCTGGGCTGCCTTCTGCGCCTGGGAGAAGGCGAGCGACATCGCCGTGGTGCCGTTGACCTGGGTCGAGTCCTTGATGACCATCATGCGAGGGAACGAGTTGGGGACGCTGATGGCCGACGCCGGGTTGTTGTTGGTGTAGGTGACGCTGATCGGCGCTCGCTGGGGGTCCTCCACGTCGACACGGACGATGTTCGGGACGCCGGTGATGTCGAGCACGTCGCCCTGGATCTCGCCGTCGATGGTGCTCGCGCCGAGCGCGGCGTTGAAGACGAACGTCGGCTGGATGAGCGCGTAGTCGGGGATGGCATCGGAGCGCGGGACGCCGGTCTCGTCGAAGAAGGGTGGGGTGTAGGCCATCGACGCCAGCAGGTCGCTGACCGCCGTCAGGCGGGAGTCGCCGGCCTTCCACCCGATCGCGGTGGGCACGGTGTACCCCCGGTCGACGATGAAGGCGGAGTTCGCCGCGCGTGCGCCAAGGTAGGTGCCGATCACGCTGAGCACCGCCTGTACCACGTTGGCACCGGCCGGGACCGCGTACGCGCTGAGGAACTTCACCTCGGTGAGAATCTGGCCCAGGTCCGCCCCGGTCAGCCTGAGCCAGGTCGCTGCCGGCCGCAGCGCCGGCTCCTTCTTCACCACCGTGAAGGTTCCGATGGTGAAGTCGAGGTAGCCGCCGTCGGGCGCGAGCACGTAGTAGTGCACCTGGATCAGGCTGGACAGGGTGCCGAGTGTCGCGTCCTTCCGGACCACGATGACCAGGCTGCGCTGCACTGCCCGGGTGCTGTCGTGCTGCACCACGGGCGGCATGGTTCGGTCGACGAAGGAGGTGATCTCCGACAGGGGCTTGCCGTCGATGTCGATCACGAAGTAGCGCCACCGCTCGACGACTGCAGGAGCTGACAGGATGGCCGCGACCTGCGCCGCCGAATAGGCGGTACCGGCGGACGAGGTGCGAGCCAGCGCTTGCATCAGGGCGCGTAGGCGAACCGGATCTGGGTGAGCATCAGCTTCGCGGTGCGGCGGTACCCGACCCCGACGACGTCGAACTGCCGGTCGGCGGAGTTCGTCGAGCCCGAGATGTTCGAGGCGGCGCACGGGTACATGCCGCCGAGCGTGTCGCGCCAGTAGAGCACGCTCCCCGCCCTGGCTGCGCCGAGGACCGACTGGAGGGCGCTGTAGTCCGCGAGCCCCAGGAGCACGACCTCGGTGTCGACCTCAACGAAGTCGGCGGGCCCGCTTCGTGAGCTGGGCGCGACGTCGGCGAACATCAGGTTGAGCGGGTTGTCGAGGAACTCCTTGACCGAGCGCTTGGACGGCACCTCGAGCAACCCCACGTGCTGGACCGCGCCGTTGCCGGCGACGTGGAGCACCGCGGTGTACCCCTGGAGGACGATCGTCGCCGACGCCGGCGCCGACTGCGCGCTCTCAGCGTTGAGCTGGAACGCCACCGACGAGACGGAGAAGTCGTACGCCTGGCCGAGCACGAGCTGGTCGTAGAGGGCGACGTTGACGACCCCTCCGGGCGGGTTGGGGCCCGAGGTGTTCGACGGCGTGCTCCCCGGGGTGAAGCCGGTGGGGACGTTCTTCAGCAGCACCCATGGGGTGGTGCCGCTGAGGCGGTAGTAGACGCGGTTGGTGATCGCGTAGTTCATGGTCGACGCCGTCGCTGGCGACGACCCGGTGCCGTTGTCCACGGCGCTCATGGTCACGGTCACCACCGACCCCACCACCGACCCGGCCACGCCCGAGGCGTTCGTCGCGGCGTAGGTGACGGCGCCGGTGGTGACGTTGACGATGGCGAAGATGCGCATCGACGAGAACGCCGGCTGGGACGCCGCCTTCGCGAGGTAGACGCCCACGTAGGAGATCCCGGCTCCACCGGGCACGGTGACCGCCTCGAGCACCTTCTGGCCGGCACCGGTGAGGGTGACGCTGCCGGCCATGTACGCGGGGCTGACGTTCAACGCGGCGTCGACGAAGGCGACCGCGACCCAGTACGGGTTGCCGGTGGTCAGGCTGGAGGTGCTCGAGGCGTCATGGGTCGGCGCCGGCGCCGAGCTCGAGGTAGGGGCTGCCGGCGGGGCGAGGTTCGTGATCGCCAGGTTGACGGCGCCGTTGGCGTTGTCGGCCGTGGCGGTCAGGGTGGGAGCGAAGACGGGCGCGAAGAGCCCGTTGCCGGTGAACGCGAGGTTCACCACCGCCGCGGTGTCGGTGCTCCCCGGGTAGGGGACGTCCGTGGTCGAGACGTTGAGCACCCTCGCGGTGAAGCTGGCGCCGTTGAGCAGGCGCGGGTTGGGGGCGTTCGCCGTGTAGCGGTTCGCGCTCCCGAACACCAGCCCGCTGTCGGCGAGCATGTTGCTCGAGCCGTCGAGGAGCTGGACCTGCCACTGCTGCTCGGGGCCGCCGCCGTTGCCCTGGACGAAGACGAAGGTGATCGTCGGCGAGCCGTTGCCATCCTGGGCAACGGTGGTCACGGTTGGCGGGTCGCCGAAGCTGACGGAGGTGCTTCCCAGGGCCGATGGCGTCCCGGACGCGTTGCCCGCAGTCTGCGCGGTGAAGATGACGGCGTCGCCGGCGGCGGGGTTGGTCGCGGACGGTCCGAATCGCCCGTACCCGAACGTCAGGTCCTGGGTGCCATCGCCGTTGGCCACGATGGCGCCGCCGGTCCCGAGGTCCGACGTCTGCAGAGCGGTCGATCCCTGGCCATGCGACCAGGTTCCGATGACCGGGATCCCGCCGCTGAAGGTGAGCGGTGCCGAGTACAGGACGGCCGAGCCCTGCAGGTAGTACATGGAGTAGGCGGAGGTCCCGACGAGCGTCACGCCGGCGCCGCCGTCGGAGCCGGACTGGGGCGCGGCGGCGAGCGTGGTGCCACCGAAGAGGCCGCCCTGGTTGCTGATCTGGACGTACTGAGTGGTGGTGACGTTGGAGGTGCCGTTGTTCCCGCCGAGCAGGACCACGTTGAGGAAGATCCCACCCGGTGCCAGGGCGAGCACGCAGGCCGCCTGCCGCACCGCGGTGCTGATGGGCACTCCCGGCGTCGTCCAGGCGCCGATGGACCCGTCGCTGTTGATCGGGGCGCGGTAGATGGTGGTCTGGGGCGTGCCGCCGAAGGTCTGCGCACCGCCGATGCAGTGGAGCTGGCCGCCGAAGGCGACGCAGACGTGGCCGTAGAGGTTGGCCGGGAGGTTCGGTCCGACGTTCCACGCGCTGACCGTGCCGTCGGCGTTGACCAGCGCCCACCACGTCTGGTTGTACATGGACGTGCCGTCGTAGCCGCCGGTGACATAGAGGTACCAGTTGCTCCCCGTCTTCATCGCCGCGACCCCGAGGCCGGTCAGCGACACGAGGTTGAACCATGGCACAGGGGTCGTCGCCATCCATGGGCCGGTGGTGCCGTCCGGGTTGAGGACAGCGACGCCCACGGTGCTGTTGAAGAGGGTCGTGTTCGACCCCACTCCGTCGCCGCCGCCGATGGCGTAGACGTAGGTGGTGGCGCTGTTGAAGGGGACGGCGACGGTGCGGTGGCCGGTGCGTGACGGCGGGAAACCGAGGTACTGGTTTCCCGCCGTCACGTAGGGGGCGAGGGCGTTGACCTGACGCGACCAGGTGCCGTTGGTACCGCCGAGGGTGGGCGATGACAGCAGATCGTCGCTGGCGGTACCGCCGAAGTTGCCACCCGGGATCGCCAGGCCGCCCGCGGTGCCCACGAGCAGCTGGCCGCCGAAGGCAGACGGCGTCCCGCCGGTCGGCGGGGCGGTCGTCGTCAACCGGCCGATGACACCCGAGTCCCAGAGCGTCGTCCCGTCGGCGACGCGCTGTGCGGTGACACGCAGGTTGCCGATGGGGTCGCCGTTGCCTCCGGTCGAGGCGTAGCGCACACCGAATGTCTCAGGGCTCGCGTACTTGTTCGAGAGCAGCCCGGGCTGGCCCGGCAGCGTCCACAGCGGCGCGGTCGCGCGGAAGGCCATGCTACGTCACTCTCATGGCGGCGCCCAGCGTGCTGACGCCCGAATCACCGTTGAGGATAGCCTGCAGCAGCGCGTTCGACCTCTGGAGCACCGCGGTCTGGGCGAGAAGGGCGGTCAGCAGGTCGCCGCCGCTCCCAGGACCGGCCGTGGGCGTGGCTGCGCCGGCCAGGCCGCCCGCCACGCCACCTCCGACGCCGATGCTGCCAGCGCCGCCCGGCCGCAGTCTGGTGAGCTGGTCGATGGCGCCCTTGGCGACATGCAGGTTGTCGGTGATGCCGAGGGCGACACCCTCGGCGATGGGCCTGCCGACCTGCTCGGCGAAGATGCGCGACGGCGAGCTGATGCCGAGCGCATGCTTCGCACCGTCGAGGATGCCGTGGAAGAAGCCGGTGACGGCGTTGTACAGAAAGTGCGCCATGCTCGTGATGCCGCCGAGCAGGCCGTTGATGATGTCTTTACCCAGGTTCCAGAAGTCCCCCGGCAGGCCGGCCACCCAGGACCAGAGGGAGTTGACGAAGTTCTGGCCCGCGCCGCCGCCGGCGGAGAACATCTGCCCAGCCCAGCTCCACAGGTTGCCGATGATGCCCGAGAGGAGGTTCCAGAGGTTGCTTGGCAGCGCTCCGAACCACGCGAGGATGCTGTTGACGATCCGTGAGCCGGCGTTCCACGCCCAGCTCGCCGCCTCATCTTCCCAGGTCGCCATCCTGTGCCCGGCTGCAACGAGCGCGTCCCAGATGCGACCCGGAAGAGCGTCCAGGAACTGGCCGATGGCCAGCATGACGTTGGAGCCGATCTGGCCGGCGGACGCGACCATGTTGGCGCCCCAGCCGACCAGGGCGCCGAGGCCCTTGTCCGCCATGCCGCCGATCGCCCCCGGGATCCTCTCCACCCAGCCGACGAACCGATCGACCCACAACCCCCCCGTCGTCGCCGCCCAGGAGGCCAGACTCGCTCCCCACCGGATCACCGTCTCGAGCGCGAGGCCGAGCCCGTATCCGAACCAGTAGGGGATCTGCGGGATCGTCGTTCTCACCCATGACACCAGCATGCCGAGTGCCCGGGGGATCGCGCTGATGGCGTCGCCAGCCATCCCCGGGAGCGCCAGGAAGAACCTGCCGACCTTGTTCATGGCATCCATGAACGAGCTGCCGATGTAGGTCCCGAACTCGTGGAAGAAGCCGCCGACCTTGTCCATGGCGCCCATGAACGAGCCGCCCATGTAATTGCCAAACATGGAGAAACCCCTCCCGAGCGCCGTGACGCCGCCCATGAACGCGCCACCGAGGAAATGCCCGAGGCCCAGGAAGAACCTGCCGACCTTGTTCATGGCGTCCATGAACGTGCCCGAGATGTAGCTCTTGAACTCGTCCCAGTGCTGGTACATCTCGATCACCGCGAAGGTGACCGCGCCGATGGCGAGGGCGATGAGCGCAGGGACGCTGAGCAGGGGTGCGAGCGCGACGTCGAGGGCGCCGGTCCCGACCGCCGCCGCCGTCGCGGCGACGCCCTCGCTGGCGATCGCGCTGGCGAGGAGGCTGATCAGGTAGACCGCCCCCTCCACGGCTGGACCGATGGCGACGGCGAGCTTCCACGCGCCGAACGCCGCCACGGCTCCCCAGATGAGCGGTGCGAGCGGACCCAGGTGCGTGACCACCGGCCCCAGGACGGCGCCGAAGGCGTCGAAGACGGGTGTCGCGAGCTGGACAGCCAGCTTCAGCGCGTCCATCGCGTCGTGCACCGGCCCGCTCATGGCGTTGCCGAAGTCCTTGATGTGGGGGATGCCGTCGGAGATGAACCAGTCGGCGAACCGGTTGAGCACGGGCAGGATGTCGCTGCTCAGGTAGCCTAGGAACTGGGCCACGTAGGGAAGCAGCGCGGTGCCGATCTTGATCCCCAGCGACTCCAGTCCCGCCTCCAGCGACTTGAGCTGGAAGTCGACGTTCGACTGGGTGACCTCCCAGGAGTGCTGGAAGTCGTTGGCGCCCTTGTTGATCTGGTCGTACTTGCCCTGGAACTTGTCGTACTCACCCAGGAGGGTCTCGATCGCCGCCGAGGTCCGACCGCCGCCGAACGCGGTCTGCACCACTGCCGCCGCGCCCTGTGCTGACGCGGCGTACTTGTTTGCCGCGTCGACGCCGTCCCTGCGCATGATCTCGACGTAGTGGTTGATGTCGTCGACCGCCTGCTTGCCGAAGGTGGCCTGCAGGTGGGTCTTCAGGTCGGTGATGGCGACGAGCAGGCCGTTCGGCTTCACCATGTCCTGGCCGAGCTGGCCGGACTTGATCCCGATCTCCTCGAGCGCAGCCGCCGCCGGATGGGATTGGTGCTCGAGCAGCGCGAAGGTCATGCGCAGACGGGTCGCCGCCTCGTCCGGAGGTGTGACGTTGTCGGTCAGCGTCGCCAGCGCGGCGCCGACGTCGACCAGGCCGAGCTTGACGTTCTGGGCGGCCGGGAGGATGCCGGTGGCCATCGCCTTGGCGAGCCCCTGCATCCGCATGTCGCCGGCGCCGACGATGGCGTTGAGGATGCCCACCGAGGCGGTGGCGTTGCCCAGGTACTGGGGATAGGCGGCCATGACGCCGATCACCGCCTGGGTGCTGGCCTCCATGTCGGCGTTGCCGATCGCGGAGAGCTTGGCGGCCGCGGTGAGCGTGTCCATGGCGTGCGCGGCGGGGATGCCCGCGGAGGCGACGTGGTAGAGCCCCATCGCCAGCTCCTCGGGGCCCTTCCCGACCTGGGGCGCCAGGTCGAGCAGCGCGGCGCTCAGCTTCTTCACGTCGTCCGCCGAGTAGCCGGCCTCGGTCTGCAGCAGGTTCATCTGGCGCTGGAAGTCGGAGGCCATCTTCGCGGTTGCACCCGCCGCCACCACCGCGGCGCCGGCGATGCCCAGGATGGCCGTGCCGGCGAGCTTCATCGCCCCACCGACGGAGCTGCCGATGCCTCCGCCCATGACGTCGGCCTCGGCCTTGACCTTCTCCATCTCCGCGCTGAACTTGGCGCTGAGGTCGCTCGAGCGCAGGGTCAGCGCCAGCAGCGCCTCGCCGATCAGCCCGGTGTCAGCCATCGATTCAGGACATCATCAGCGCCGGGTTGAAGACGAAGGCCTCGGCGGCGCGCTGCTCCGCGTCGTGGGGCTCGTCCTCTCCGGTGCCGTACATCTGGCGCAGCTTGTGGACGCACGCCCAGAGGTAGACGTTCACCTCACGGAGGCTGAGCTGCTGGATCTCCGGTAGGCGCAGCCCGGCATGGTTGATCAGCGCCTCGTAGATGTCCGCCCAGCGGGCTGCCTGCCCGCTCCGACCGGGGGGTCGTCGGGGTCCTCCGGGTCACCGTTGGGGACGAGCGCGCCGAGCCGGAGCTGCTCCTCAAACCCCTTCTGCATAAGGAAGATGAGCTTGCGGAGCGGAACGTCCGAGAAGAAGTCGACGCGCCGCCACTCCCTGGGGTCGTCGGGCTCGACCTCGATGCGCTCCGCGCTGGTCCGGTGCTCCCAGTGCCGCGTGGCCGGGAGCCAGGCGGTGAACGGTGCGAAGAGGTCCCAGACCACGTCGATGAGGCCGTCCAGCGCCACCTCGAGCTCGCCGGCATCGGTGGGGGCGATGCCGTGGAACCGCTCCTCCATCTCCGCGGCCCGCCGCTGGATGGCGATCAGCCGCGGGTGTGGCACCTCGCCAGCGAGCAGCGTCTTACCCCCGATCCGGAACGCGGCCGGCTCGGGGTTGAGCTCCTCGAGCTCGTCGAGGTCGAAGACGACACGTGGCGCCATCAGGCTCCGGTTCCGGCCATTTCGCTACCGCCTCCGTGGCACTACGACAATCTCCGGTACCTGTAGGGAACCTGGGAAGGGGCGCCGAAGGGCGGCTGCTGCACCTGCGCGGTGAAGTCGCTGACCGCGTACTTGCCCTGCGCCAGAGGGATCGTCTCCCCGGAGATCAGGCAGTAGTAGAACAGGTACTGGTAGATCACACCGCGGCGGGTGGCGTCGACGAGGAGCTGGCACTGCGGCAGCGTCGCGGGCCACACGGTCGGCCCGGTGATGGTCTCCATGGACGCGTCGCCCGGGACCGCTGCCGCGCCGATGTTGATGACCTCGACCTGGCAGATGTCACCGACGGTGAAGGTGGTGGGCGAGATGCCGGTGGTCAGGGTCACGCCCGCGATCGAGGTGGTGTCGGTGGTCGGCGAGACCGCGGAGGTCGCCACCGGGGCCGCCGCCTTGCCGGTCTGCATGTCGTAAACGGTGTAGGACTGCGCGGCGGTGGCGTTGATGATGTAGAGGCCGCTCGGCGGCGTCGCCATGCTGGTGATGGTCGCCACGATGCGGGCGGCCGCGGAGGTGCCGACGAGGTTGACCGTCGAGTCGATCGCGGGGCCGGGTGTGGCGACCTTCGCGTAGATCCCTGGGGTCAGGAGCACCGCGAGCGACGGCGGCACATCCGGGAGCTTCGCGGAGATGTCGATGCTCATCTCCTTGGGGTCGATGGCCAGGGGGAGCAGGTAGGCGCCGCCGCGCTGCGCATCGAGCGCGACGGTGAACTTCAGCTGCGCGTCCGTCAGGGTGTCGATGACGATCGGGATCCACGGCAGCGGAGCGTTGTTGATCGGCTGGACCACCAGCTTGCGGACAGTGAACTTGATGGTGCGCGCGGTCTCGACGCCGGCCACGCTCAGCCCTCCTTCGTGGTCGCCGGCGCGGCGCTCTCAGCGGACGCCGAGAGCGGGATGCCATGGGCCTCGGCAGCGGCGGCGAGGAGCGCCGTCGCCTGGGCCTGCTGCGCCACCTCCGCGGCCTCCTGGGCGGTCCCTGGCGGCGGCGGCACCTGGTCGGCCTCGATGGCCCTGGTGATCGCCGTGGGGGTCATCTTCCCGTCGAGCGAGTACGCGCTGCCCGGGTGGTCGAGCATCCCCTGGAGCTTCGCGAATTCCGCCTCGGTGACCTCACCGGCGATCTTGCCGTCCTCGCCCCTGCGCAGTGCGAGCTGGCGGCCGAAGACAACGATGGTGTGTTCGTGTGGATGCGTGGTGACGATGCGGAGCACAGACGGCAGGGTAGGCATGGGTGGCTCCTGAGTGGTCGCCTTCGTCTTCGTCACGGGTAGGTCTTGGTGAACACGGCGCGCAGGGCGAGGGGAAACTGCGTCACCTGCGTGCTGGGCTCGTAGAACGGCTCCGGGCTGGAGCCCAGCTCGAGGCGGTTGAGGTAGATCAGCGGTGAGGGGCCCAGGAGAGGGGAGGGGTTGCCGTTGCACCCGGCGTCGCCGAGGTTGAGCAGGTAGTCGATGCGGTCCAGCACACGTTCGGCAACCAGCCGCGAGGGAGAGGAGTCGTAGACCTTGACGAAGGTGAAGGCCTCGTACTCCCGGACCGGAGCGCGCTGCGACAGGGCTGGGTCGGGCATCTCATGGGTGGGACCGATGACCGCGCGCCAGTAGGCGTCCTGGGAGGTGATCGGGGTCCTGGGCTCCTGCTGGGTGACGATCGACGGCAGGGAGGTCACCGGGACGCCGGCGGCATGGGCGTACCGCAGCGGCGACGTCAGGGGCACGGAGACGCCCGCGGGGCCCGCGGGCGCCACGTAGACGCTCTCGGGGTTCGCCCCGCCCACATAGAGCTCCTGGCCGCCCCGGATGTTCGCCGTGCTGGCCACAGGGAGCGCCAGGGCGCCCGCGAGCACCCCGCCCGTCGCCACCGTCGTCGCGCCCAGGAGGTTGCCCGACGTGACCCGCTGGGGGCTGAGGTTCGCCAGGGTGAGCAGCGACGGATTCGACGCCGAGGTGTCGCTGGTGTCACCGACTAGGGCCCCGAAGATCAGCCGGACGAGCTCGCTCACGTCACCCGACCCGACTGCGGACGTAGCTCATGGGCACACCGCTGAGCAGCCCGAGGTCTCGCGCAGCCGAGGCCTTGCGGAAGGCGATGGCCGGCACCTCCTTCACCAGCGGCCAGCCGAAGACGAGCGCGGGGATGATGTAGGGCCTGGGCTCCTGGTGGACGCTGGTCACGGCCACGATGTGTGCGCCGTCCGGGGAGAAGATCAGCTTGGGCGCCTTCGTCGCGGTGATCGTTCCCCCGAGCTCGCGCATCCGCGCGTACTTCGCCGCCGGCGACGTCGAGGGGACGCCGATGATCCCGACGAGCACCTCCGACAGCGTGGTGTCGAAGACCGCCGTCAGCGCCCGGCGCAGGGTGCCGCCGGAGACCTTCCGGATTGCCGGCGGCCTCACCGTCCAGTCGATCATGTAGTCGTTGTCGCCCTTGGGCGCCCAGGCCTGGGCCGCCTTCAGCGTCGCCATCACGGCCTCGCGGAAGGATGACCGCAGGAAGCTGTTGTAGACGCGGAAGAACTCCTTGCCCGAAGCCACGGCGCTGGCGGTGTCGACGTTGACGACCACGTCGAAGGTCGGCTCCTTGCCGGCCACCTAGATCGCTCCGCCGATGACCTTGAGCTCGACCTCGTAGTGGTCGATGTCGCCCTCGCGGCGCCGGGCCGCCTTGGGCACCCCGATCACCAGGTAGTCCGTCCCGAACTGGTCGAAGACGTGGGCGTCGAGGCTGATGGTGATCGCCGCGGCGATCGACCCGTCCGGGTTGTAGAGGGCGGCCGGGAGGTAGGCGAGGTGGGTGGTCTCGAGGACGTCGCCGGCGATCCCGATGTTGCCCATGCTGCTCCGGCCGGACACGGTGGACCGGAAGGACTCGATGCGGCCAGGCATCACCTGGGACGCCGCGGTCGGCTTGGCGACGCGCGTGACACCGCCCTGCCCGTCCGGTATGTCGACGGGAAGGGCGACGGTCAGCGTGTCCGTGAAGAGGACCGGGAGCACGTCAGCGAGTGGTGAGCCCCGGGATCACCCCGGCCTCGAGCTGCCGGAGCTGGGCGGGGTCGGAGAGATCGAGCGTCGCCACGTGCTCGACCATGGCGACGGGCGCCCGGTCGACCTCCTCGTCCGGACGCCAGTGGCCGATGAGGACCACTGCGTCGCCGTCCGCCACGCAACGGTCGAGGACGATTCCCAGGGCGCCCAGGACGTCCTCGAGCATCTGGCGCGATACGACGCGGCTGGCGGCCGCCACTACTGCGCGCTCCGGTTGACGAAGTGCACCAGGACGCCGAGGAGGTTGAAGGTCCCGGTGTTCGCCATCGGCACGCTCAGGCGCGCGACGAGCTTCTGGAGGTCCGTGTTCAGGCGGTAGGGGTTCGCCAGCAGGAGCTGGCCCGTGTAGGCGTTCCCGGCCCCGCTGGTGGCGGTGGGGAGGGTGGCGGGCACGGTGCTGATGGTCCCGCCCTGGGCGGTCACCACCGGCGCTGCGGCGGCAGCTCCGGCAGGCCCGAAGACGACGCCGTTGAGCACCGCGGACGGCGGCGCCGTGAGCGCCACGACGCCGACGGCGTAGAGGATCACGAGGTCGGTGATCTGCGGCCCGAGCCCGGCCGTCAGGCTGGCCTGCTCGAAGCTGAGGTCGATGTCGAAGAGAGCGGTGGCGGCGCCGGACGCGGTCGCCTGGACACCCTCGATCCCGGCGGCGAGCTCCGCCTGCGCATAGGCGATGCTGCCGACCGGGATGGGGGAGATGGCCTGGTCCGGGATCCACAGGACGCGGGCGTCGTCCTGGCTGGGTACGAGTTGGCGGCCTGGCATGGCCTACTTCTTGCCCTTGCTGGTGTCCGTCGACGAGGCCGAGGACGTGTCGGCCGACGCCGGCGCGCTCACGGTCGCGCCCGAGTCCACGGTCGCAGCCGCGGGGCTTGGGGACGACGCGGGGGCGGTGCTTGGCGCGGCGGCCGCCACCGGCGCGGCCGCCGGAGCCGGTGCCGCCGTGCTGCCCAGATGAGCGTCGATCTGGTCCCGGCTGGGCTCGACGATCGACGACGGGATCTCCGTCCCCGGCTTGAACTCCATGAGCGCCCGACGGAGCGCGGGGGTGTCGGTCAGCTGCATGGGCACCGGGACCGCCTTGCCTCCGACCGTCTCGGCGCGGCAGTGCTCGGTGACGATCTCCCCGGTGTCATCGTCGAGGACGTCCTGGTAGAACTGGCCGGTGGGGCTCGCGGCCATCACCCATATCTTGCGGGCCATACGCCTACGCCTCCGAGCGGAGGCGGCGATCGTTAGTGGCGCGCCTCCAAGTAGTTAGCAGCCGCGCGGAGGATCGCCGGATCATCGCGCGCGAAGCCGAGAAGTCTGTTGCAGTGGCCGCAGAGAAGCCCACGGACCTCTCCGTTCGAGTGGGCGCGGTCGACGTCGAAATGAGATCTGTTGGCATTGGGCGTCTACCTCGCGAAGGCGGCGTCCCAGCCGGCGCGGTGGACCCTTTCCAGCCGCCGCTGGTACGCCTCGGGGTTCCGCTCGCGAAGAGTCCGCGCGCTCGCCCGCATGCACTCCCGGCAGTGCCGCTTGCCAGCGACGCTGATATACGTGTTCTCAGCGTCGTAGGGGTGGCCCTGCGGGCAGTGCGTCCGGTCGCCCACATAGACGCCAAGCGGGCGCCCGAGTCGCTTCTCCTGAGCGCGACGCTGGACCTCTCGGCGTCGCTCTGGATGCGCTTCCCGATCTCGACGACTGCGCTCCCTTGCGCAGGCGCGACACATCTGTCGCCCGCTCCAGACGTACGTGTTGGCCTCGTCGTAGACGTGCCCTTGCGGACAGTGGGTGGCCTTGCGTCGCGGCATGCTGCCATTGTGAGCATGGTTCAGGCAAATGTCAGGGTTGAACTTGCCAACGTGATGATCTTTCCGAACCCCGTTACCTGTGACACGACGATCTCGTTGAGCTGGGACCGGATGTCCTTGTCGGTCTCGGTGATCGCCGAGTTCTGTTCGACGAGCTGCTCGAGCGCGAACCGCTTGTCGAGCCCGATCAGCAACCCGCCCGGCGCGTAGGGGTGGTAGACGAGGCGGACGTTGCTGCCGAAGACGTTGACCGCGAGGGTCAGGGTGCCGGTCTGGGCGCGCTGGTCGGGCTGCTGCAGGAGCGCGAGGAGCATGAGCGGGTCGATGTTCGGCATCTGCAGCGTGAGGACCTGGATGATCTCGTTCAGGCGGCCGACGACGGTGGTCAGGCTGAGCGGGTACAGGCTGGCGCGGAACTTGAGCCAGCTCGTGTAGGTGAGCTGCTTGGTGATCGTCGACGTGGCCCCGGTCACCATGTCGGTGACGGTCCCGGGCCCGGCGCCGGCGGTGCTGTCGAGAGCCGAGACGTTGAAGTTCGGCGCCGCGTTGCTGTTGCCGTCGCCGTTGACGAGAACGTTGCACGCCTGGGTGGCGAGATCGAGCTTGATCTGCATTGCGACGCGCGCCAGCATGATGGTGAAGAGGTCGAGGCGCAGGCGGCGGTAGACCTCGTACGAGCCGCGCAGGGTGAGGCCGTACTTGCTGAGGCTGATCCCGTTCTCCGAGGTCCCCAGGACCGCGGACAGCGGGATCTCCGCCCCCTCACCGACTCTCCACAGACGCCGACCAGCCTGGGCGGTGATGCCGTCGGTCAGGTAGATCGTCTTGTAGAGGTTGGTGTCGGTGGGGGTGACCATCGCCACCAGCTCGTTCAGCACGTCCTCGGGGAGCGGCGTGATCCGGATCTGGCGGTTGATGAACTCGGGGTACAGGATCCACGACTGCGGCTGGTTGGACGCGAAGAAGCGCTGGCCGTCGTCGCCCGCCTGGGCGAAGGAGCGGCCGTCCGGCATCACCGGGTCGACGAACTCATAGATGGTCGACGCCGGACGCAGGGACTTCGCGTCCGCCCTGGTCCGGATGTTCCAGCGGAGGAGCTGGCGCTCGAAGGCGTCGAGCTGGTGCAGCGGGTCGGTGGTGGGGTACTGGTCCGTGGGGTCCTCTCTCTCCAGCAGGTTGGAGAGGGAGACCTTCGACCGGACGCAGTGCCGCTGCATCTCGGGGCCGAGCGGCATCTCCCGGAAGGAGTGGCGCACCGCGACGTTGGTGCGGTCGTTCGTTGCTGCCGGAGCGGGCACGGTGTCAATAACCTCTGGTGGGGCGGTTGCTGCTGCTGGCGTCCGTCAGAAACGCTTGACGATGCAGACGGTGAGCCCGGTGTTCGGGTCGACCATGTAGCCCTCGCAGCGAGAGCCTCGGAAGGTCGCCGACGACTGCACCTTGCCGGTGCCGTCGACGTCGACGGCACCGTTGATGGCCGGTGCGCTGCCGACGACGTACGGCAGGGTCATGTACCCGCGGTCCTGGATGGTCACGGTGCCGTCGACGTCGACGGCCTTGACCTTGCCCAGCAGCGCGTTCGTCGCCGCGCCCAGGCCGGCGAGCGGGGTCCCGGTGCCGGTGGCCACGTTGGCGGCGGCGAGGCCCTGCTGGGCGCTCGGGCTGTTAGTGAGGCCTGGCACGGTGAAGGCGGGAGGGGTGATGGAGCTGTCGCCCGGGAACGTCTGGAAGTGAGCGTCCTGCTCGTCGTACCCGGTCGCCATTCTCGGATCGGTGGCGGGCATGTACTGGCCTCTCCTACGCGAGCTTGGTCGTTGGCTTGGTCGAGAACATCCCGAGGTCCTGGATCGGCGGCGAGGTGAGCGCCGGCGCGGAGGGGCCGAACGGGTTGGCGGAGGCGACCGTCTGGCGGCCGATGTGGCGAGCGAGCTCGGAGCGCGCCCACTCGGGAACCTCACCCGGCTTCTCGTTCGAGAAGCGCCTGTACGCGTCCCGCTCGAACTCGCCGACCAGGTCCTCGAGCTCGGAGGTGCCCAGGCCGGGGACGATGCGGTCGTAGAGCGCCCGCTGGTACCCGGAGGCGCCGCGAGCCCTGACGCCCCACTCGTGGAGATCGGAGATCAGCGTCTGCCGGTAGCGGCGGCCGTCGCGCGCCGACGAGACGAAGGCGCGCAGCCCGGCATGCTCGTTGCGGCGGAGCTCCTCGTGCGCCACCTGGCGGCGCTGGGCGCGCACCGCGTCGTCGCCGTCTTCCGGGTTCTCCGGATCGGCGAGGAGGTCCTCGAGCAGCGTCGGCAGCGCCAGCATCCGGGTGCGCAGATCAGTCACCGCGGCTGCCGTCCCGTTGGAGCTCGCGGTCGTGGCTCCGTTCGACGCGGTGGCCGACCCTGCCACCGCGCGGGTGGTCGCCGAGTCGGCGGCGTCGGGTGCACGGCCCAGGTCGGGCGGCGGCATGGGTGGCATCGTCGCCGACGGCGCCGCCAGGGCCCCCACGGTGTCGTCGGCGACGGTGGGGTCGGCGGGGATGTCGTCCGCAGCCATCCCGCCCATCTGGACGATCTGCTGCAGCGCGTCGCGCGCCGCGGTGTGGCTGTCGCCGGCGTTGGCCAGGTGGTCGAGCGCCTCCTGCGCCTTGCTCGCCATGTCGGCGGTCATCGCTGCACCGGCGCGCAGCGTGTATTGCATGACCACCGTCTCGACGAAGGCCCGGTCCAGGGAGTCGCCGGCACGGGCGATCATCGACTCGGCGATGCGAGCCCTGGCCTCCTCCGGCATCCGCGCCGCGATCAGCGCGACGAAGTCGTGGGGCTCCATACCGTCTCCTGTGCTGCGGCCGCTGCTGTTCTCGCCGATGCCCATGGACTTCGCGTGGGCCTGGACGTGCTTGAGGGCCTTGGATTTGGCTGCGTCGGGAAGGTCGGACTGCGGGATGCGCGCGAGCGCGTTGCGGACGTGGGGGGCGTCGGGCGTGCCGCTGGCGTCGTGGTGTGGGAAGTGGCGCAGACTGCGCGGGGTGGTCTTGCCATCCTT
>JACXTT010002672.1_pt1 | contig 27996 bp, 24 predicted proteins | sample 9270951 | NCBI WGS metagenome assembly JACXTT01 (sample SAMN15532306, study PRJNA645909) | rock metagenome | isolation source: weathered quartz diorite | place: Puerto Rico | collected 2017-06-21 | reverse complement strand
TATGCTTAAATCGATGATTATTTTTTTTAGGATGATCTGTGGCATCGAAGCAAATAAACTACCTGATATTGAAGGGCAATTTGAGCGTCATCAATATAAGGTCATCGACAAGAAATCATTTTTCGTGGAGTTTATTTTATCGACGGCTTATCAAAAAACTGGATTATAATACCATCTATAAGCACTTTTCAAAAATCTAATCGCGCATTGTGGTTTATTTTCACACACGGGTCCACAAATATAACACACAAGCGCGATTCTATTTTCGCAAAGCGCTCAGAGGATGTATTATAATCCAGGTTTTCGTTAAGCCGTCGATAAAATACACTCCTCGAAAATTGATTTCTTGTCGATGACCTTATATTTATGACGTTCAAATTGCCCTTCAATATCAGTTAGTTTATTTGCTTCTCTGCCACAGATCATCCTAAAAAACATAATCATCGATTTAAGCATAAATGTTTGCCACCATTTGCCGGTCGGCCTGAAGTCGGTATCGAGCCAAACGCCGCCTGGTTTCAACCTGGTGTGCATATGAGTAAACACTTGTTGTAAGGTTTGCTCGGTAAAATTATCAAATAAGAAAGGAGTGAAGACCAGGTCATAAAGGCTGTCATTTTCAATCTTCTCAACTGGCTCATTAATGAAGATGACCTTATTGCTCCCTGTATTTCGCTTTTTAGACAGGGCCGTCATATTAGAGGATATCTCGGCATAAGTGATTGTCAAACCCGATGGACGAACTTTGGCTATTTCTTCCAGTATCCATCCTGTACCTCCACCTGCAATTAAAATATTTGAATTTGCGGGAATATGCTTTAAAAGGTATACCTGCGACCAAACCAATGCCTTGCCATAAACCAGTCGTGAAAGGCGGTCATAAAACCAGGCGGAGTTGTCATAATTGGCGGGCATAACTTCTGAGGTGGCAAATTAAGGTATTGTTGGTATATTAATGCAATAGCTTTAATATCGTTGAGAGATGTGTGTCGAAATATATTAAGAGCGCAGGGGCGGATTATCAGAAAGCTACGGAGATGATTTATTTATCGGAGCTCCCGAACAGAATTTCCTGGAGGTGTACGGGATTTTTTTCCACTATAATTCAATTACATAAACCGATATAAGAATATTTTCTATTATAGACAGATATAGTAAGAATTTTTTCTATTAAATAAGATTTTTAATGATCAAGGGAGAAGACTGGAAAAAGAGAAACTTTTCGAGTATGAAAGGAAGAACAGGTTAAACCATGGGAATATTTTCTGTTAATTATGTTTTACTTGAGAATATTTTCTATTAATAAATAAAACGGAAAGCCTTGAAGGGCGCTTGGGACAGGGAAAAAACAAAATCCCCGACTTTAAGGCTAAATCTTAATGCCGTGGCTGCTGCAAATAACGGCACATCGATGTGACATTACAGATAAGCTATGGAATCAAGCGACTTATCTGGTTAAAGGCAATCACAAAAAGATATTGCAGGATCAATACCCCATCCATATAAAAGAAGTAGTAATACTCGTTCTTTTCCCATTTGGATTTAAAGATGAGCCAGCCCGTAAGTACTACGCTCAGGGATAATGCCCAGAAGTCGGTGGTGAAACCCATATTCCGGAAAAGGAACAACAGCACTAAATATCCTATCAGCAACACCTGGCAAAACAGGTAGGCATTTTTTTCACCCCAGGCTACTGGTATGGTTTTTAGCCCCGATTGCTTATCCTGGAATAGGTCGCGGATATCAAATGGGATAGCCAAGGCAGCAATAAACAAAAAACGTTTAGCGATGAGGATGGTGGTATCCCGCATAGAGATGGTAGCCAGTTGCCCCGCCTGGGCCTCCAGAATGGGTAATAAGACGCAGCTCATGGTCCAGACTAAGGTGATCATCACTAGCTTCAGGCCGGGAATATTGCGCAGGCTAAATTTCTGGTCGCCAATAGAAAACAGGGGCAAGCCGTAACCGAATGATAATACGGCAAGAAAGATCAGCAATATTTTTGAGCCGGTAGAGATCAGGAAAAAAAGCGGGATCAACGACAGCATCGACACAATGGTAAGCGTAACCATCAAGCGGTAATGCGAAAAGAACCAGCGTACGCGGAGATATGGCGATTTTTCAGGCTGTTTGGGCTTACTGATCAGGATGCAGAAATTATAAATACCCAGCGTAGATGTAAACAACAGCCCTAAAACAGAATATATTGGTTTTGAACCGATGAGATAAAAAGTGAGCAAGCCCTGTGCTACGGCACATAATGACATGAAGACGTTACTGAAAAGCACGAAATCAATAACGGGCTGCAATAGTTTTTTCATCGGCAGAATGAAAAAGCCCGCTGTTCTTAAACCCTGTTTGATAATGAAGGGTCAGCGGCTGCTTTCAGTTCAAATATCGTAATCTCCGGCAACATTCCAAGCCTTCCGGGATAACCTAAAAACCCGTAGCCCACATTTACATATAATTGCTGTTTGCCTTCGCGGTAAAGTCCGGCCCATTCTTTATAAATATACTGTATCGGGCTCCATTGAAAATATTGGGTTTGTACGCCAAACTGCATTCCATGAGTGTGGCCTGCAAACATGACATCAATATCGGGATGGTCCAGCACCTGTGCCCGCCAGTGGGATGGGTCGTGCGAGAGCAGTAGTTTTACAGGAAGATCGTCGGTGTTCTTTGTCGCCAGATCGAGCCTGCCGCGCTTAGGGAAACGGCTTAATGAGCCCCAATTTTCGACCCCAAGTATGCCGATCTCTTCGCCATTTACCTTCAGTCTGCGGTTCTCATTTCGCAACAGATCCCAGCCCATGTTTTTGTGGGTGTCGAGTATGTCCTGGAAGTTTTTGTTCCAGGCCTGTTCGGTTGGCCAATAGGCATAATCGCCATAATCATGATTGCCTAAGGACGAATAAACTCCAAGCGGTGCTTTTACTTTATTAAAAATATCCTGGTAGCCATTCATTTCATTCGTGCGGCTGTTCACCAGATCGCCGGTAAAAAAGATGAAATCAGGCTTTTCCTTCATCAGCATTTCCACGCCGCCGGTAACAGCTCTTTTGTTGTAAAAGCTGCCTGAGTGGATATCGGATATTTGCCCCAGTTTAATGCCATCAAATGCTTTGGGAAGATTTGGCAAATAAAGCGTACGGTGCTTTACCTGGTAGTCGTATACGCCGGAGATTGTTCCGTAAACAATGCCCCCCAGTGGAATGGAGCCTGCCAATAGCCCCGCTTTCATCAGGAATTCTGAACGCGGGATATCGTAGGGTCCCGGGTGGCGGGCTGGCTTTTCTTCTTTTTGCGTTTTCTTCCTGAGCCAGATGATTAATCTGCGAATGTCGTCGATCAATATAAATGGGAGGAACATTATTTTGCCAATCGCCATCAGGAAAAAGCCAAGCAGGAATACAGAGCGCACGCCAAGACCCATATGCCGGAAAATACTTAAGAATATTCCAACGATAAGACCTGCCGAGATGACCCAATATAACCTGGTAAAAGTGCGCGATTGGGCAAATTTCCATTTCTTTAATCCGGCGCGCACGCCGCCAATCAGATAAAAATCGGCCAGTAAAAAGCCGAGACATATAAGTAGTATAGAAGGGGCTTGTTGCTCCATTTAGATCAGAAATAATTAATAACGGTCATCATCTAAGTCCAGGTCGTCTTCATCAGGTTCAAGGTTGAACAGGCTGTTGAACATGTCTGAAAATGCAAAGCCATTATCAAGAAAGCCTTTGTTGAGCTGTGAAAACTCGGCAAGGCCATGTAGTACGAATTCCATCAGCAATAGTTGTTGGTTTTCGTCCAGTTTGGGATGGGATTTCTTTATAAGATCCTTTAACCCGGCTACTGAGTTAAGCGATTTTTTATATTCAGCCAACGGCAGATCATCGTTCAGCAGGATGGTGTTGCTATCGCTGAACCAATTGATGATCTCGGCATACGGATTTGGTGCTTTGGATTTCTTCACCTTCTCAGGATCAGGGAAGAACTGAAGCATCAAGGTTTTGATCGCCTTTCCGATCATCATATTGGCTACTTTTGCTGGGCCTTCCTGTTCGCCCTCGTATACCAGTTCTATTTTCCCGGTGATGGCAGGGATCACACCTAAAAAGTCAGTGATGCGCACAAAGGTAGACGACTCGCTATTGATGATCATACGTCGTTCGGCGTTGCTCACCAGGTTCTCAAAAGCGGAGATGGTTAAACGCGCAGATACGCCCGATTTTTTATCGATATATTCCGAATTGCGTGCTTCAAAAGCTATCTGTTCGATCAGGTCTTTTACTAATCCATCAATCTCGATAGCAGTTTTTTGCTCAGGTGATAGCAAAGCTTCCTGCTGCGTGATTTTACGGGAAATTTCGATAGAGCGCGGATAGTGGGTCAAGATCTGGCTTTCGATACGGTCTTTCAAAGGCGTAACGATAGAGCCACGATTGGTGTAGTCTTCCGGATTGGCAGTAAACACAAATTGGATATCCAAAGGTAACCGCAGCTTAAATCCGCGTATCTGGATGTCTTTTTCCTGGAGGATATTAAATAACGACACTTGTATACGCGCCTGCAAGTCGGGTAATTCGTTGATAACAAATATGCCGCGATGTGCACGCGGAATTAGTCCGAAGTGGATCACCCGTTCGTCCGAGTAATGCAGCTTCATGGTCGCCGCCTTAATAGGGTCAACATCACCAATGAGATCGGCAACGGTAACGTCAGGTGTAGCCAGTTTTTCAGTATATCTTTCCGAGCGGTGAAGCCAGGCTATTGGGGTTGCATCGCCCTTAGTGTTTAGCTCGTTATGGGCATACCATGATATCGGATTGAACGGATCATCAAACAATTCTGACCCTTCAATATAGGGTACGTACTCATCCAATAGGTTCACCATCAGCCGCGCAATACGTGTTTTGGCCTGACCGCGTAAACCCAGCAGCAATATATTATGACGCGATAAAATAGCGGTTTGCAGATCGGGAATTACAGTATCTTCAAAACCGATAATCCCCTCAAATCCTCCTTCACGTTTTTGCAGTTGCTCGATAAGGTTTTGTCTTAATTCATCTTTAACCGTGCGGCTTTTATATCCCGATTTTTTTAACTCGCCTAAAGTTTTTATATCTGTTAATTTTGTCATTAGTCAATTGTCATTAGTCATTGGTAGAATCCGCACATCTGCATCCGCTAGCTGGCGGACAAATTTGCACATCATCTAACGGTTCTCCTTCTATTGCGGATGTAGTCCTCAAAAATATATTCACCCAGTCCGGTTAGTGAGCTGTAGAACGCCTTTCCGCCGTTTGTTTCTGTAAATTTACGAACAAACTGCTGCAGGTAAGGGTCGCGGGCGATCATAAAGGTAGTGATAGGTATCTTCAGCCTTTTACACTGTGCGGCCATGTTCAGCGTTTTGTTTACCACTTTGCGGTCGAGCCCAATGCTGTTTTTATAATAGCGGTTGCCTTCCTTTAAACAGGTAGGCTTACCATCGGTGATCATAAATATCTGCTTGTTATGCGTTTTTCGGCGGCGAAGCAGATCAGTAGCCAGCTCAAGTCCGGCATAAGTGTTTGTATGATATGGACCAACCTGTAAATAAGGCAAATCTTTTAACGTAATTGGCCAGGCGTCATTACCAAACACCACGATGTCCAAAGTATCCTTTGGGTATTTGGTCCTGATTAGTTCGGCCAAAGCCATAGCGACCTTTTTTGCCGGGGTAATGCGATCTTCACCATACAGGATCATCGAGTGCGAAATATCGATCATCAGCACTGTAGAGGTAAGCGTCTTATAATCCATCTCCTCTACTTCCAGGTCACGTTCAGTCATTGTAAAATCGCCTATACCATGATTGATCTGCGCATTATGGATCGATTGCGTCATGTCGATCTGATCCAGGCTGTCGCCAAACTCATATTCACGGCGCTCGGCATTCTTTTCGTCGCCCTGGCCTGATTGAGGTGAACGGTGATTGCCTTTGCCTGATTTCTTCAGTTTCCCGAATATCTCTTCTAAAGCGGATTGCCTGATGCCTTGTTCAGTTTTGGCAGTGATTTTAAACTCGCCGTTGCCTTTATCTTCGTCTAAATAGCCTTTTTGCTTTAATTCGTCAATAAAGTCACCCATGCCATACTCGTCATTGGTGACATTATATTGCTTGTCCAGTTCATTCATCCAGGCCAAAGCTTCGCCCGCATCGCCGGCTGTGTAATTCAGCAGTTCGAGGAAAAGCTTTAATAATTCGTCAAATCCACCTTGGGGGATTTGCCTGGGTGTGAACTTGGAAAATCCGTAGCCACGCATACATTATCCTTTCGAATATAAAATAACGGATTAATTCTGTTAAAAGTTTAGAGATAACCCCGCTAAACCTAAAATGTTAGGGAAGGATGACAAAAGGAGAGTTATCAGTTAACCGGTGATCAGTTATCAGGTTTACCTCATTCTACCGGTCACTGATAACTGGTTATTGCAACCCCAACAATCTCCTCACATGTTCATCATACGGTGGATTAGCTCCGCGTTTGCTGGCTACAAATGAACCCACGAAGCATGCTTTGTCCACTAATTGTTGCATGGGTTCGTTTTTGAGCAGACCGGCAACAAAAGTAGCGAGGAAGGAGTCACCCGCACCGACAGTATCGCCGACCTGTACATGACAGCCGGCGTTTTCATAGAATTTATGGTCATGCCATACGATAGCTCCGCGCTCTCCGCGGGTAACACAGATCGTTTTAGGATGATATTTTGAACGGAACTCGTCCATTTTTTGGCGAAGGCTACCATTACTGCCGCCAATCAGCAGGCTGGCCTCATCTTCGTTCATCTTTACCACATCGGCACGTGCTGCCAGGTTTTCAATGGTTTGAAGGCTATAATGCGGAGCCCGCAGGTTTACATCGAATATTTTTAGGGCCAGGGTTTCGTCAAGCAGGTTCAACAGTGTATTTCGGCTAACTTCACTGCGGCAAGCCAAACTGCCAAAAACAATTGCAGAGGCATGCACAGCACCGTGTTCCAAAAAAGAGCTTAACTCGATGTCGTCCCATGAAACCGGTTGAGGAATGATATAAGTAGCGTGCTGATTCTCGTCCAGTTCAACAGTTACCTCACAGGTTGGATATCTATCATCACGTTGGATCAGACTCTCGGAGAAAAGATCATTTTGTTTTAAAAATTCAATTAGTTCATCACCGGATCTATCACTCCCTACACTGCTGGCAAAGCCAACGTCGACCTTTTGCTGCTTCAGGTGCATGGCAACATTCATAGGTGCGCCACCGGCCTTTTTGCCGTCCTCAAAAGTATCCCAAAGGATTTCGCCAAAACATAGCACGGTGTTCATAGGTATCGGGGTTTACTACAAAGCTAAAAGCTTTTTGTTTCAATTTGTTATTTTCGGGTATGAAAACAATAATAACCTTTTTTGCCCTGTTTCTGTTTTCCTGCGGCTTATTTGCACAGGATAAAGAGGCCGTTGCCAAAGTTCTGGAAGATCAGCAACAAGCCTGGAACCGCGGCGATATTGATGGCTTTATGCAAGGCTACTGGAAATCTGATTCCCTTGTTTTTGTTGGCAAAGATGCTCCGGTATATGGTTGGCAAAAGACAATAGACCGTTACAAAAAGGGATATCCGAATAAAGCCGCCATGGGTGAGCTCACTTTTGATATTATGCAGGTAAGGGTACTGGACAGTAATAACGCCTTTGTTTTAGGCGGATGGCGTTTAAAGCGCGAAAAGGATACGCCGGGCGGTTACTTTACGCTTTGGTTCAGAAAGGTCAATGGTGAATGGAAGATAGTTTGCGATCATACGAGTTAATCAATGGCAAATTTTAAAATAATAAATGCCTTCTCTTTAAGGGATAGGGGAGATGTATTGATAGGTGAAATATTGAATGGCGAAATCTGTTCGCGAAATATAGCCTACATTGTTATAAATGATAATTTGATAAAATCAGTTATCAAAGGTATTGAGTACATTGACCATGTTGAGAGTAAATTAAGTCGAATAGGATTAATTATTGATCCCATTGACCTTACACATTACAAAGGTCAATTGATAGGACAAATTATTAATGTGATTAATGAATAAATTCACGTGTAACTATTGATCCTTTGCTCACGTCTTATGTTCAATGGTTGAGATATTCGATAACATACGCAAGATATACACCTTTACGGAGGCCTGTCCTGAGCTGGCCGATCATATCGAATTTTTTTCTGAATCATCTGTTGAAAGCACTCAAAAGTATATCGGTAACTCCAACTTCTCAGTTAAGATGTTCCCAAGCTGGACGCCAACTTTTTATATCAATCTTGGTGCGCCTTATCTGATTACAGTTGGTCACCAGCAACACTATATCAATGCCGAACAGGATATTTTGATCCTGCGTGATTCCATTGTTGAACGGTTTAATACACCATCTGATAAAATTTTTACCATCAAATTTTATCCCGGCGGACTGGAGGCAGTTTTGGGGATCAGCCCGCTTAAATGTGTCCATCGTATGGTTGACCTCGGAACTATTTTGCCGGCAACACTCCTGTCTCAGATCAAAGAGCCGATAACCTTTACTGAGCGGTGTAAACTGATGCAGAATTACCTGCTCAACTCATTCAAAGAACGTGTGCAAAAAGATTATTACCTGCGCTTTGTTCGTGATTGCATTGATCATCATGGTAGGTCAGAATTGCAACTAAATACCAGTGAAATAGCCGAAAAGATGTTTGTCACCTCAAAAACTATTAACCGGTATTTTAATAGGGTTGTGGGCATTTCGCCTAAAAATTATTTTTCAGTTGTGCGCGCCCGGACAGCTTTAACTCACTATGTAAATCGCAAAGCAGACTTTGATCCTTACGAGTTTGGCTATTACGATATGAGCCATTTTTATAAGGAAGTAGTGCGGTTTACGGGTAAGAAACTTGCAGAGCACGTCGCAGCGTAAATTGTCCGTTTTTTACTAAATTCCCTTATTTCAAAGCTTTTATTTTGTTGAAAAGAATTGTACACAATGAAATATCTCGTATCTGTAGTTGTATTTTTTATTCTCTTTCAGCAAACGAGCTTCGCGCAGCAAAAAGGATATACACCCAGAATTGAGCCTTGCGAATGCGCCTTTAAAGCTGATACCAGCCTGAAAACCCGTTGCGCTTATCTGATCGTCCCGGAAAACCGGAATAAGCCTGATGGGAAAACTATTAAGCTTCCTTTTATTTATGTAGAAAGTAAAAATCCGAATAAACATAAAGATCCTGTGCTGTATACTGCAGGCGGTCCGGGTGCAAGTTCATTGCATGGAGTAACGTTTATTCATAACCGTGCTTTTATAAAGAACCGTGACTATATCACTTTTGAACAGCGGGGTACTTATAACGCCAGGCCCTGGTTAAACTGCACCGAAGTACCGGAGGCGATCAAAGAATCTTACCGCAAAGGGCTGAACAAGGATAGCATGATATTGCAGGCGGTAAAAGCCTGCCGTAAAAGGTTAATAGGCGAGGGCATCGATCTTGACGCTTATAATACCATCGAAAATGCGGCTGATATTGAAGATCTGCGCCGCGCATTAAATATTGATTCTATTAACCTGGTAGGTATTTCCTACAGTGGTGGACTGATGATGACCATAATGCGTTATTTTCCGCAGCATATACGATCAGTAGCGTTGGATTCGGCTCTGCCGGGATTTGTTAATTACGAAGAGGATGCCGTTTTCAGCATCAATGAGGCTTTTGATAAAATATTCAGCAATTGCGACCGGGATTCGACGGGTAAGGTCAAATATGGAAACCTTCGTCAACGCTTTCATGATTACCTGAATTCGATTAGCGATAAAACTTTTTATCTGAACTACAAAGAAAAGGATAAGCCCGATAGCATCCGCATCAAATATACCCGCGATGAATTGATCGACGTTTTAATGAATAAGCTTCAATCCAACCGGGAATTGAGAAATGTGCCATACATCATCACGCAGTTAATGGCCGGAAATCAAAAAGGCTACATGACGGAATACTTCGACGAAGTGTTCGGAGCAGGGACCTCTACGGCAGGTATGCGCTTTTCGATGTATTGCTCAGAGCAGATCAATTACGCCGATCAGAAAGTGATCGACAAACAAAATATCATGTTTCCATATTTTGCAGGGTATCACTTTAACGACGCCAATCACCCGATATGTGATTGCTGGAAAGTAAAGTCAGTTGACCCGATTGCCAAAACGCCGGTATATTCGCACCTGCCGGTATTATTGAGTTCTGGTGATACTGATCCTTATTGCCGGCCTTATTACAATGATCTGATCCATCATTATATGCCGAACAGTCAACGGTTGCTGTTTATCGATAAAACACATGGCCCGCTGTTAAACACAAGGGAAGGTGACGAACTGCTTGCTGCATTTTTAGCTCATCCATTTAGCCCGGTAGTTGCCGATGGTAAAAAAGTTAAATCTTATTGAAATGAAAAAAATACTGCTCTTGATGTTGTTTATGACCGAGCTATCAGCCTATGCCCAAAAAGATAATCGCATCGTTATTGGCGAGGTAGATACGCTTTATTCTAAAGTCCTCAATGAAAAGCGAACTATCCGGATTCATGTTCCGGCAGGCGATAAAAATCAGCGGTATCCGGTATTATACATACTTGATGGTGAAGAGTATTTTCAATCTGCGGCAGCTATATCTGAACAATTGAGCGGATTAATACCGCCGATGATTGTCGTCGGAATTGATAATATGGGGCACAGTTTCCGTGAACGCGATCTGACGCCAACCAAAGTTAATCAGAGCGCTATAGTGAATGCCGGCGATGCAAGGTTATCAGGAGGAGGTGAAATCTTTTTCAGCTTTATCGAAAAAGAATTAATGCCTTATATTGATTCAAGATATCATGCTGCCAGCTACCAGATATTTAGCGGACATTCCCTGGGCGGGTTAGCTGTCGTAAATGCTTTTTTCAATCATACCAATTTGTTCAATGCTTATATCGCTTTAGACCCCAGCCTGTGGTGGGATCAACAGAAGTGGATCAAAAAGCAGGAAGGTGAAATGTTGAACCGTGATTTTAAGAATAAGTCGCTGTTTGTAGGTATCGCCAATAATATCCCGCCGGGGAACGATACCGTATCCATTTTGAAGGATACCAACACTACAATTGCAGCGGTCACGAAGGCGGTAATACCTTTTGTGCATTTTTTAAGAGATAATAAGCCCGCTGGTTTACGTTGGGCATCAAAGTTTTACCCCACCGAGACCCACGGTACAGTTGAATTGATCTCGGAATACGATGCTTTGCGTTTCTTGTTTGATTTTTACCCATTCAGAACCAGCCAGTTCAGCGGGCACCCGGAATTAAATGAGGACTCCGTTTTGGCAGCTCACTATAAGATGGTTTCCGAAAAAATGGGCTATACGGTACTGCCAACGGAAAATTCAGTAAACGAGCTGGGTTATAGTTGTATGGGTAACCACAAAATGGCCGAGGCTTATAAGCTTTTTAAAAGGAATACGGATTATTACCCAAATAGCTCTAATGCTTATGATAGTCTGGGGGATTACTATGTAGCTGCCGGTGATAAACAAAAAGCAATTGAAGCTTTTACCAAAGCACTAAGCATCCACGAGTCGGAGGATACAAGGAAGAAGCTGAATGATTTGAAAAAATAAAGATCAAACGCCAATATAAATTCCTCGTACTTGTCATTGCTTCCTAATAAAATAACTTAAGACTCAGAACTCAAGACTTCTTAATACGGTTTCCCCGCCGCTAATGCCCGGTTTGCCCATTTAACAGCTACCTTTTCGCGGTAACGGGCATAATCGCTTTTGAACGTCATTTTAAGCAGGCTATCCACGCCGCCTTTAATAGCCAGATTATACAAGCTTGCGGCTTTACGGGTAAACGACGCATCCCATGCGCGCAAGCTTAATGAATAGGAGCCGTCTAAATATTTCATCCAATGCCAGTAGCCTGTAGGCATAAATAAGGTATCACCATGTTCCAGGAAGGCTTCTATACCCTCAACGCCCTCAAGAGCAGGGAATTTTTCCTTGTCAGGATTCAATACATCATAATCCTCTAAAGCATATGTGGCATTAGGCAGGCAGTATAAGCGGCGTTTCCATTTGTTCTCAAACAGGATCACATGTTTGCGGCCTCCAAAGTGTGTGTGAAAAATATGCGGAAGATCGATATCATAATGCAGGAAAGTAACCGAATTTGATCCCCCAAAAAACATGGCGGGCATACTTTCAATAAAACCGCCCATCAGGTCTTTGGGTAAAATTATATCATTTATTAGTTGAGGAGCCTGCTTAAAAATATTAAAAAAGAATATACGCAGTTCGGTAGGCTGACTTCTGATCAAATCAATATACTCATCAAATGGCATTTCTGCAGCCCGCGCATTAATTGGTTTAGAAGGATCAGCTTTTGAGTTATCGTATAGCGGTACTACTTTATTACCAACAACCTCTTTCAGGTACTCTGGCGTCCATTTCTGGACTGCGGGCCAGTCTTTGGTCAGGCCTTTTATAATCAGAGGCCTGCGTGGCTTCAGATAATTTTCTGCAAAATCTGCGGCGCTGATGGTATCAACAGTATCAATAGGGCGTAGCTTAAAGCACATATTAGAGCAAGGTATGCCTATCTTCAAGCGGTCCTTTCCGACTGAAAATAATAGGATTTACCAGTTGACTAAGATAAGCTTTAATCAGATTTGTTGAAAATAAAAATCCGAAGGGCTATTTAGGCTCGCCTGCTGCCAATGCTTTTTCAGCGCGTTTAACGGCAAGTTCCTCCTTCCAGCCCATATATTTCTGGCGGAAATTCTTTTTCATAATATCATCGAATTTACGCTGGATGGTTAGGTTATATAAGCTTTTCGCTTTGACGGCCCATGATTTATCCCATGCTCTCAGTGAAATAGAAAACGATCCGTCCAGGTATTTCATCCAATGCCAGTAGCCGGTAGGCATAAACAGCGTGTCGCCGTGCTCCAAAAAAGCCTCCTGGCCTTCAATACCACTTAGTGCGGGGAATTTTTCAAAGTCCGGATTTTCTATATTGTAATCTTCCAAGGCGTAAGTGGCAAATGGGATACAATATAAGCGCTCTCTCCATTTATAATCAAACAGGATCACATGCTTGCGGCCATTGAAATGGGTATGGAAGATATGGGCAAGATCGATGTCGAAATGCAGGAAGGTAACCGAGCCCGCACCGCCAAAAAACATATTAGGATACTTGTCCAGGAAACCACCCATCAGATCAGATGGTGAACGGTAATCGTCCAGCAGGGCAGGAGCATGTTTAATCGGGTCGAATAAAAATATGCGGAGATCGGTAGGCTGAGTTTGAATCAGATCAATATAATCAGCAAACTTCATTTCAGAAGCAGCAGCATTGATCGGTTTTGATGGGTCAGCTTTTGAGCTATCATATAATGGAACAGTTTTGTTGCCTACTACTTCCTTCAGGTATTCAAAGGTCCACTTTTGCAAGGCAGGCCAGCTTTCGGTTGCTTTTCTTATCACCAAAGGCTTTCTGGGTTCAAGATAATTCTTAATAAAATCTTCTTTGTTAATGCGGTCTACTCGGTCAATAGGGGTTAGTATTAAACTCATGTTCACAATAAATTAACACGCAAAATTAATTGAAAATCAAAAAATGCGAAAATGAACACGATGTTTTGAAGCTTGGCTGACAATAGAAATCCCCAGGCTTTTGAGTTGGCAGTTACCAATATGCAGTTGGCAATAAAATGTAATTTGATTATTCACTACAGACTGCCCACTGCAAACGGTAAGTTGGGCTGGCCGTCAGAAAAATAAGTCAGAGGCGATGTGGTCTGCGTACAGCTTCCCGGCTTGAGTAAGATAAATGGCTTGATCTTTTTGGACGATCCAGCCTTTTTCGAGAAATTCTTCGGCTTCTTTTAGTAATGAGTCCGACGCGCCTTTTGCAATCATATTTAGTTGTTCCAGCTTTAAACCCCATTGCGTGCGGAGAGAGGTCATAATATACTCGTTCAGGCGGTTCTCCTCGGTGAGTATTTCAATTTCGGCAGGGATCGTTTTCTTTTCTATCGCCTGAATATATTTGGCATTGTTGGCAATGTTCCACTGGCGTTTTTCTCCATTATAAGAATGTGCCGAAGGACCTATCCCCAGGTATTTTACTCCCTTCCAGTAGTTGGTATTATGCCTTGAATAATGACCGGGCCTGCAAAAATTCGATATCTCGTAATGCTCAAAACCCTGTGCCTGCATGGCCTCCATCAGTTGAGTAAATTGCTCTGAACTTTGTTCTTCATTCATCGGCTGCTGTTTTTTGTTTTTGATCAGCGATGCTAAAGCGGTCCGTGGTTCAACCGTCATGGAATAGGCTGAAATGTGCGGAACCTGCAGATTGAAAACTTTATCGAGATTGTGTTTCCATTTTTGATCGGTCAGCAAGGGATAGCCATAAATAAGGTCGACCGTGATGTTTTCAAAACCGGCATCCTGCGCCCGTTTTACAGAGGACTCTGCCTCGTTTGAACGATGAGCACGGTTCATCCATGTCAGGTCATCATCAAAAAATGATTGTATACCGATGCTGAAACGGTTAACAGGCGTTTGTTTTAGCTCTTTTAGCTTTTTCTGATCAAGGTCATCCGGATTAGCCTCTAACGTGATCTCCGCAGCGGATGATACCCCGTGCAAATCAGTAATGGTGTTGATCAGCTGATTTATTTCTTCTCCTTCTAAAAGCGATGGAGTCCCTCCACCAAAATAGATCGTTTCGATGGTCTCACTATCCAGAAAATCTTTTTGAAGGTGTATTTCTTGCCGAAGAGCATTTAATAAATCATCCTTATAAGTTAAGGATGTACTAAAATGAAAATCACAGTAATGGCAAGCCTGTTTGCAGAATGGGATATGAATATAGATGCCTGCCATCGGGCAAAAATAGATATTAATTATGTTTAAATGTTTAGCAATACTCGCTGAATAGAAACAACCGTTTGCCAGGTACGTTATAAGTTGTTTTTTTGACAAGAATATTGTAAAGCACGTTTGATTTGCCTTTGTTAATCATTAATTGATCCACTTCTATCTAATGGGCAATACAGCTACCGGAGCGCCTTTCATTCCTTCTTTTACTAGATAAGCTAAAAATTGAGAGAACGCATTAATGTCCTGTTCTGTACTTGCCCTTTCCAGTGCCTTCATGTATTCATCTCGTTTTTCAACAGGAATTACGGTCCAAGGGTAGCCACCCGATGCCAACATTGCATTCATTAAAAATCTGCCCATCCTACCGTTCCCATCCATATATGGATGTATAAAGACCAAAATAAAATGGCCTAAAACTGCTCTTACCGATGCTTCAGGTTCCTCCTGTAATAATTCAAAAAGTATAGGCATTGCATCGCGCATAGCTTCCACGCTTAAAGGTACATGTTGCGAGTTTCCAATATAGACCTGATGACTTCTATAGCCTGCCAAGTCAGCGGCTTTCAATATCCCAGCAGCGACGCTGGGGTCAAAAAGCTGCCTGTACCAGCGCTGGTGATCAGTATCAACCTGTGTACCAGCGTTCGCTCCATTTAGGATTTCAATTATCGATTTTTTTACTAACTGAAAGGATTGGAAATATCCTCTTGCTGCCATAGCATCCTGCTGTTTTTTATCGTCCTCATTTCCTTTTGCGTACCAGGCGCCGGATGCCACACGTTCAATAAGTTCCGGCGTGACCCTATAGCGCTCAATAGATAGCGAGTGATAAGCATCAGTCACATAAATAGCATCAACATTTTTTAAATATCCTTCATGGTCTTTTTCAATGCCTGGGGCCGCGGGAAAGTCTTGGATTATTATTTCCCGCATCTGTTGCCACATCAATCTAATCCGGTTGACAAAAGGCGAACGTTCTCTCTGTGGAAGATTGATCGTAATTTTATTTTGGAATGGATCTTCTTCGCGAATGTCGTAACCGGCTTGCTTCATAGTCGCTATGATCTGATCGGCTATTTTATCCCTTTGGATATTCCTAAAAGCTCCCGCAAGTCTGCCTGCAATAGTCGTATGTCCCTTATCTAACAGGACGGGTAATAGCTCTGATGCATCACGTATTAAAGACAACGCGGTTCTTGCGTCCAATCCGCTTTTCCCAAATGCGCCTGTCGTACAGTAGATTATAGATGCTTGCAAATTATATATGTTTAATCCTCTTTCTGTTGCTCTTTGATCCTTCGACGGCAGTTCAGCCTTGTGATTAAATAAGGATGTATTATGTGGAAGCGGTGTAGAGCGATTATTTGCTCGTGTTGACCGTACAACCAATTGTGATGGTACCGACCAATTACCGGCGTGAATGGCCAATGACTGGTCGGCTGAAAGGCACCAATCATCGCCATATTTATGTTCCAAAAACTTTGAACAAAACTCCCAGTACGAGCTATACCAGGAAGTACTTTCGCCAGGCTTTTCTGCAGGATGTGCTGTGATGTACCAGCCTTTGGTCACTTCTTTCAAAAACCCTTGCCGTATTAATAATTCTCTATAAGTTCTCGAGGGAATTTCATCGGTATATATGGCTACTTCCCCTTTATCTTGAAGGTTTTTTAATATTTTTAATGCCTCTGCGAATCTTTCTTGCGGCGTAGCCATATTGATATTTTTATAGAGTTTGAATCAATTCTATTTGATTATGCTAAATTTAGTAAATAAAGCCGTGTCAAATTTAGCAAATATAGCGTTGTAAACTTAGTAAACTTTGCTGTGTAAAATTTAGTAAATATTGCTGTGCTTTATCCAGCCGTAGTGGCTTTTACTTAACAAAACCTTTATAAGGTCTGTTTCTCAGCATAACCCAAGTACGATCATAAGATACGATATAGTGGATTGTAACAACCGCCGCCATTATTAAACTTAATGCCGAATAGCCGCAGTCATACAAAGCCCAGCTTGCGAACCCAAACAGGCCCAATTCAATTAATAGCCGAATGATGCCCGGAACAGCTACAGGCGCTGGTTTGGGGTCATTCGGAATGCGGAATATTCCCCACAATGCAGCCGCTAATATGGGCAAGCCAGCTACGTTGATATATCGCCATACTCCGCTTAAATGCCATCCCCAATATCCTAATGCCATCAGCATAGCAATTTCCAATAGAAACCGTGCGGTAAGATTTATAGGGTTAGTGTTCATAGTGAGCTTAAGGTAATGTTTTCAGCATTAAACTTTGGATAACCTTTCAAAAAAAGGCAACCATTTCATAAAACATCCCGTGATAATTAAGAGCAGCGCCCAATCGCTCATTAACGATCAAATAAGAAAGTGAAAGGAGGTATGTCGAGGAACAGATAAATCCACTTAAAACTAAATCTCAGATATGATCTATCAATCATAAATTATTTAACCAATGAAAAATCTAATCAAAATTATAGCGCTGCTGACAGTGCCTATTATACCCTTTTGCTTTTATTCTTGTAAAAAGGATCACAAGCTCAGGAAAGAAGTAGAAGTGGACCAGGTAAATCTTGTTTCGGACACTGCCGGTTTTGGTGCTTCCAGAACCGATACTAATCTTAACAATGCCTGGGGCATTGCTGCTGCGCCAGGCGGTCCGATTTGGATATCATCCAATCACAAAGGTGTCAGTGTCGTTTACGACAAAACAGGTCAGGTATTCAGGGCCCCGGTTACAATTCCTTCAATTATCGCCGGACAAATGGGGGCTCCTTCAGGAGCTATTTTCAATAGTACGCCAGATTTCGGGGGAAACAAATTTCTTTTCGCCAGTGAAGACGGCATCGTTCTGGGGTGGAGCTCCGGTAATTCGGCCACCGTCGTGGCCGACAGATCTTCGTCTAACGCAGTTTACAAGGGCATAGCCATGGCTAATGATGGTACGGCCAATTTTCTTTATTTGGCCAATTTTAAAGGAGGTAAAGTTGATGTTTTCGACAAAAATTTTAACTATGTCACCGATAAACTTTTTATGGATCCTAATATCCCCGCGGGTTTTGCACCGTTCAATATTGTAAATATAGGTGATAAGCTATACATTTCTTATGCAAAGCTAAAGGCCCCTGATAATATGGATGATCAGAAAGGGCCGGGCAATGGATTCGTCGATGTTTACACTCCTGATGGTATTCTTTTAAAGCGTTTTGCTACACAAAGCACTCTTAATTCCCCATGGGGCATTGCACTTGCGCCTGTAGGATTTGGCGATGATGGGCATGCAACCATCTTAATTGGCAATTTTGGCGACGGCAGGATCAATATTTTTGATCTGCAAGGGCATTTTGAAGGTCAGGTACAAAGCAAAGGACAAGCTTTGTCCATAGACGGTTTATGGGCTATTGACTTTCTTGAAAATAATATGCCGGGAGGAAACTCAACCGACCCACTATTTTTTACAGCTGGTCCAAACGAGGAGGGCCATGGCCTTTTTGGATATGTTCAGAAAAAGTAGTCATTGGAATAATCCCGGTAAATCACCCTGGCCGGGATTATTTGCATAAAATAATGATCAATTAAAGTAAGCCTTTATAAAACAATAAAATATTCGGGTAACTTTGCCGCAGCAATTTGATTCGCTCCAATACAATATGCGTATTATTACCATAGCCTTGTTGTTTTTTACTTTTCTGGCAGGCAATGCGTATGCGCAACTGGATTCATCTGTTCGACAAAGTAACGATACATCCTTATCAGGCAGTAATGCTAATCATCTTCCATTTCTTGATTCAGTAGCTCTGGCAATGCAGCAAAGGGAGCAGTTTGTATCCGATTCGCTGGCGAGCGTTTATATCCGTCCGGGCAGTCCGTTGCGCCATAATCTTTTAGTAGATACCCTGCTGAAGATGAATTTATATAAAGGGAATAATAATTTCCTTGATATAGCTCATGAATCAAAAAATCTTTTGAAAGAAGGTCACGCGCGCAAAACCCGCGACCAGTGGGTTATCGTTACCATCATCGGTTTATTATTATATGCCGGTCTGCTCAATCGTATCATGAGCAAGGATGTTGAAAGCGTCTGGCAGTCGTTTTATAGTAAACGGGTGCTCTCGCAAGTGGGCAAAGAGGATAGCATCGTCAATGCCTGGACTTTTATTGCACTGTTTTTGCTGTTTGGGTTGATATTCGGCTTATTCCTGTATCAGCTGGCGCAATATAAAGGGGCTTATTACAGCATTAACGGTGTTCGGCTCTTTGTATCATTTTCCCTGATCATCCTGGCAGCGCTCGCCATCAAGTTTTTGATCGTAAAATTCCTTGGCTTTGTTTTCAATATCAATAAACTGGTTACCGAATACCTATCGACGCTATATCTTACCTATTTTAATATCGGTTTTGTTTTTTTACCTGTCACTGTGTGTTTTTGCCTCTTGACCGCCACACTGATCAACTACATTTTGTGGATGGCGCTTGTTTTGGCTGTGGTAATATTTATATGGCAGTATCTGCGCAGCAGCGTAAATATCGTTTCCAGCATTCTATTTCATAAGTTCTATTTAATTGTGTATCTTTGTGCCCTCGAAATTTGCCCTATTTTAATTTTGATAAAGGCATTAAATATATAGGTATTAGATTTTTATATTTTAAAGATTTTGGAAGAAAGAAAGAAAAAGGTTAAAAGTATACTGGTTACCTTACCAAAGCCCGAGAATGATAAAAACCCTTATGCCGAACTGGCTAAGAAGTATAATTTAAAGATCGATTTCAGGTCTTTTATTCATGTTGAGGGTGTGCCGGCGAAAGATTTCCGAAAAGAAAAGATCAACTTACCCGATTTTACTGCCGTTATTTTCACGAGCCGCAATTCGGCCGACCATTTTTTCCGTATTTGCGAAGAAATGCGCTTTGAAGTGCCCGTTGAAATGAAATACTTCTGCCTTTCTGAGACGATCGCTTTATATCTTCAAAAATATATACAGTACCGTAAAAGAAAGATATTCTTTGGGAAACAAACTGCTGCTGACCTGGCTGAAGTACTCAAGAAACACTCAGGCGAGAAATTCCTTTACCCTTGCTCCGATGTAGCTGCCGAAGAAACTCAAAAATTCCTTTTGGATAACGGGTATAATTTTACTCCTGCAGTACTCTTCCGCACGGTGTGCAGTGACCTGTCTGATTTGGCTGACGTATTTTATGATGTGCTGGCCTTTTTTAGCCCGTCGAGCATCCAATCGCTTTACAAGAACTTTCCTGATTTTAAGCAAAATAACACCCGTATAGCCGCTTTTGGTGCCACTACACACAAAGCGGTGTTAGACGCTGGCTTAATTCTAGACATCCCTGCCCCAACCCCTGGCGCCCCCTCTATGACTATGGCTCTTGAGCAATATGTCAAGACCGTAAACAAATAATTTTAAGATTTTATCATAACGTCCTGCAACTTTTTATAGCTGCAGGACGTATAATGCCTTGTATTAAATTAGCTGCAAGTAGTAACTGGTTAATTTATAGGTTAATGTGTTTTTGGGAAATAAACTATTAATTTATATAATTATTGTGATTGGCTTGTTGTTTTTACAACTAAACAACATATTTGTGTTCTAAAATAACTTAAACTAACTTTATATAAAAGGGCACAATTTAGTTATATCCAGACAATTGATTAGAAATTAAAAATGAAGCAGATATACTTTTTATTAACAGTTTTGGCCGGTGGAGTTATGCTGCTAAGCAGCTGTGGCAGAGGGGGTGATAGAGGTGAGGTGACCGGTGTAGCGCAAAGGTCATTCAAGGCCGAAGTCCCATTGGGCATGGTTTACGTTCCATCGGGCTCATTTTTGATGGGTCAGACAGACCAGGACGTTACCTTTGCTCAAATTGCCCAAACCAAACAAGTTACCATAAATGCATTCTTTATGGATGAAACCGAGATCACCAACTCGAAGTACAGGCAATTTGTAAACTGGGTGCGCGACTCGATCGCAATTACCAATTATCTTCACGACGATAAGTTTTATATTAAACCGCCAAAAGGCGTGAAAACCAACGGGAAAAAGTACATCAACTGGAATTACGTAAAACACTACCCGATTTCGTTCAATGGTAGCAAAAAAGGTAATGCTTCCCGTGCCGCTAAGCTACAGGGAATGTATTACCAGGGTGACGACAGGGTGTTTGATAAAAACGAATTGGATGTACGCCTGCTGAAATATAACTATGCATTGTTCGAGCTGCGCCAAGCATCTGACTATAAGAATGATAAAACCAAAAAGAGATCGGACTTTATTTACCGCGATACCGTTCCGGTTTATCCTGATACTCTTTGTTGGCTAAGTGACTTCTCCTATGCAGCCAATGAGCCAATGGTTGAGAGCTATTTCTCTCACCCGGCCTACCGCAACTATCCGGTTGTGGGTGTAACCTGGCGCCAGGCAAGAGCTTTCACCGTATGGCGTACACGTTATAACGAAGCGTATAAAGAATCACGTGGCTTGCCTCCAAGAGGAAGGTACAAACTGCCAACAGAAGCTCAGTTTGAATATGCGGCCCGCGGTGGCAGGATCGGTACCGATTATCCATGGGGTGGTCCTTACATCAAAAATGCCAAAGGATGTCTGATGGCAAACTTTAAACCGGGTCGGGGTGATTATGCAGCTGATGGCGGTACTTACACTGTAAATGTCCGCGCATATTTCCCGAATGATTATGGACTATATAATATGGCTGGAAACGTAGCTGAATGGACTGCTTCAGCGTTCGATGAATCCGCTTCTACATTCGTTCATGATCTTGCCCCCACTTTTGATTATGAAGCTAAACCAAACGATGCTCCAGTGCTGAAACGTAAAGTTGTACGCGGTGGTTCATGGAAAGACGTTGGTTACTTCCTTCAGAATTCAACCCGTACATATGAATACCAGGATACTGCTAAATCATACATCGGTTTCCGTTGTGTAACAGACTATTTAGGACGAGATATTAAAGACAAACACTAATTAATTAACAACAATCATTACACTCATTTATTAAAACTATTATGGCTGGGAAGAAAAAACCTTACGGAATTACCAATATTGTATCCTGGGGCGCAACCGTTGTAATCATCGGTCTACTATTTAAAATTCAGCACTGGCCTTACGGCGGTCTGTTCATATCCGCAGGACTTGTAACAGAAGCTGCATTGTTCTTCCTTTTGGGTTTCCAGAGAGAGAGCGAAGAAGTGCATATTGACTGGACACGTGTATACCCGGAATTAAGCGAGGACTTTAAAGGTGAATTACCACAAGCTACTGTTCGTGGTAACGGTAGTGCATCACATACTGCTGCTTTAGATAAAATGCTGGCTGATGCCAAGATCGGCCCTGAACTGATCGGAAGCCTCGGCGATGGTTTAAGAACCTTCGGCGATAAAGTTCAAAACATTTCAAAAGTTGCCGATGCCGGCGCTGCTACAAACGAGTTTACCTCGAAAGTAAAAACAGCAAGTGCAAGCTACGATAAATTAAGCTCTGCATTTGACCAGGCATCTACCAATTTGCAGGAAATGGCAAACTCGAACATCGATTCAAAAGCATATCACGAACAAGTGAATAACCTTGCCAAGAACCTGTCGGCCCTGAATGCTGTATATGAATTAGAATTGCAGGATTCAAGTGCTCACCTGAAATCGATGAACAAGTTCTATCACAGTATGGCTACCACCATGCAGAACTTTAACGAATCACTGGAAGATTCGCAACAGTTTAAAGACGAGGTTGCACGTTTGGCTAAGAACCTGAGCTCATTGAACTCTATTTATGGCAACATGTTGTCAGCCATGAGCCAGCCACGCGCATAATAATTAACAGAAGCTACTAATAGTATATATAGAAATATAGCAAAATGGCCGGAGGTAAAGAAACCCCTAGACAGCGAATGATAGGTATCCTATACCTGGTACTACTAGGCTTGATTGCCCTGGAAGTACCGGAGAATTTGCTGGACGCATTTAAGAATATAAGCAATAGCTTGGACTCTTCAAAAAAGAACGTTCAGGTTGGTATAGATAATACTTTTACAGCATTTGAAAAGACCAAACTTGTTGAACAAAAAGAAAGAGCACAACCTATCTACGAGAAGGCTCAAAAAGCTAAGAAATTAGCGGATGACCTGGATACTTATATTGAAAGTCTGAAAACTACCCTGGTTAAAGAATCAGGCGGTATGAATGAAGCAACCGGCGATTATGCTGGTCGTGAAGGTATGGACTTTGCTGTCGACCTGATGGTAGACAGAAGAAAAAATGGTTACGAATTAGCTAAAAGAATCGAATCAACTAAGGAACAGCTTTTAGCTTTGCTAGACCCTAAGGACCGTGTCGGCGTAAACCTGGCGTTGAATACCACGCCGCCAAAGCCGCGCGCTGGTTTCCCGACCAAAGACTGGGAGCAAGCTAACTTTGGTGAAGGTATACCAATGGGTGCTGCAATGACCTCTTTGATCAAAATCCAATCAGATGTAAAAAACTCTGAAAACGAGGTTGTTAAAAAGATCTTAGGCAAAGTTGACCAGGCGGTTGTTAACCTGGATAAATTTAACGCAGTTGCGGTTGCACCAACAAGCTATGTATTGGTTGGACAGCCATATACCGCACAGGTATTCTTAACAGCGTCTGATTCGAAATCAAATCCTGATATCACGGTTGACGGATCAAAATTGCCAACTGCTGAAGGTGTTGGTAAATATTCCGGTAGTACAGGTAGTGAAGGTATGCACACCTGGACAGGTACAATCAGGGTAAGACAGAATGACGGTACTTATAAGGAATATAAAACTCCGCCACAAACTTACCAGGTAGCACGCCCTTCGGCGGTGGTATCACCAGATAAGATGAACGTATTGTTTATCGGTGTAGCCAACCCGGTATCTGTTTCAGCTCCGGGAGTTCCTAAAGAAAAGCTGCATGTGAGCATGTCAAACGGTACATTGAAAGGATCAAATGGCAAGTATGAGGCCTTTGTTTCTGCGCCGGGCGATGCAACTATAACTGTATCAGGTGAATTGGGTGGTAAAACACAGGTTTTAGGGTCAACCCTGTTCAGGATCAAACGTATACCCGACCCGAAAGGGCAATTTGCCGGCAAGAGCAGCGGTTCAACCAGCTCAGCTAACTTAAAGGCACAAGACAGGCTTTTTGCCAAATTGGAGAACTTTTATTTCGATATCAGTTTTACCGTAAGTAGATTTACGATGACGATCATGAAGCCACGCCAGGATGCGATCATATTAAGCGCCACAGGGAGCGAATTGTCCCCTGCCATGAAACAGGCGTTAAGTAGTATCGGTCCGGGTTCAAAGGTAATATTCACAAATATTATGGCAACAGGTCCTGGTGGCCAGGTTGGGGTGGATGACATTATATTAAGTGCAAATTAATAGCGTTATGAAACCATCAGGAGCCTCCGCTTAGAATGAATAAAACGGCTCATGATAGCTCATCACCATTAAGAAACAAGTTATTGCGATGAAAAAGAAAGTTTTAGTAATTGTACTGTGCCTGGCATGTGTGGCCGGATATGCGCAAAAGCGTAAGAAGAAGGCTGCTGCTAAAAAACCTGCTCAGACTGCAGCTTCAACTGCAGCAGCGCCTGTAGATACCACTCAGAAACAACAGGTAGCCAGCAGCAAGCCGGCCAAACCATTTGTAAGGCCACTCGACGGTTACTATAAAAAAACCAACATCATGAGTGCTAAGGTTACACCGTATGCCAATTTGCGTGAATCGGATGCGGTTTACCAGAAGCGTGTATGGCGCGAAATCGACACCCGTGAAAAAATGAACCAGTTTCTTTCTTCACCAAAAGGACGCTTGATCGATGTGTTTATGGATGCAATTGCCGCCGGTGAACTGACCGCTTATGATGCTACTCCGGGCCAAAAGGATGATGTTAACGGCGACGAGTTCTCAAGACCATTAACTCCAGGTCAGGCTAGGAATAAAATGGCCGATAGTACGGTGGTGGATAAATTTGACAAGAATGGCGATAAAATAGGATCAAAATTGGTGGCTGGTGAATTTAACCCGGATAGTGTTGTTAAATTCCGCATAAAAGAAGATTGGTTTTTCGATAAGCAACGTTCTATTTTTGAGCCGCGTATCATAGGCATTGCGCCAATGGTCCGGGTCAACGTGGGTGGTGTAAAAGGCGATTTTCAGCCTGCTTTCTGGATCTATTTCCCTGATGCGCGTCAGATACTCGTTACTAAAGAAGCTGTCAGCAAGAGCAGTGACGCGACCGGCCTGAGCTTTGATGATATATTCATGAAAAGGATGTTTACCAGCTATATTGTAAAAATATCTAATGATAAGGACGAGCGTATCAAAGACTACGCTCAGGGTATCGACAGGCTTTATGAAGCTGAGCGTGTAAAGAAAACATTGATGGACTGGGAACTTAACCTGTGGCAATATTAGTTAAGTCATAAGTTTGAAAGTAATAAGTCAAAAGTCCTGGGTATTGTGCCCGGGACTTTTGATTTTAATAGCATATGACTTTCGACTTAAGACTCCGAACTTACCGCCTTCTCCCGAAAATAACTCAAAATGGCATTCGCCTGCTTAGTATTCACTACTTCCTGCAATTCTTCAGCGGACGCTTCACGGATTTTTTTTACAGACTTGAAGTATTTTAAGAGCTTTTCAGCAGAAGTTTTGCCGATGCCTTCTATCAGTTCCAGCTCGGTTGCAAGGGTACCCTTATCGCGCTTTTTGCGGTGGAAGGTAATACCGAAACGGTGCGCTTCATCACGCAGTTGCTGAATGATCTTTAACGTCTCTGATTTTTTATCGAGGTACAAAGGGTATTGGTCTCCGGGATAATACAATTCCTCCAGACGTTTTGCGATGCCGATAACGGTCATCTGTTTATCAATGCCCAATAACTTAAGACTTTTTAACGCTGCGGATAACTGGCCTTTGCCGCCGTCAATAATAATCAGTTGCGGTAGTTCGGTGCCTTCATCCAGCATGCGGCGATAGCGCCTGTGCACGGCCTCTTCCATCGTTGCAAAGTCGTTCGGGCCTTCAACGGTCTTCACGTTAAAGTGCCGGTAATCTTTTTTGGAAGGCTTTGCGTCTTTAAACACTACAATTGCCGACACCGGATATTTGCCCTGGAAGTTGGAGTTGTCAAAACACTCGATGTGACGCGGCAACTGGTTCATGCGCAGATCTTTCATCATTTGTGTCAGCAATCGCTCTGTACGAACTTCAGGATTTAGCTTTTCATATTGATCGATCTTCTCTTTCTTAAAGAACAGAACATTCTTATGTGAAAGATCAAGCAGCTTCTTTTTCTCGCCCAACTTCGGTACGGTGAATTTTATTGAAGGATCATCGATATGAATATCAAACGGGACAATCACTTCTTTTGAATGACTATCATATCTCGACCGGAACTCTGAAATAGCGAGCGATAACAGTTCCTCTTCATCCTCATCCAGGCGTTTCTTTAGCTCGATGGTTTGCGTTTGAATAATGGTGCCGTTCATTACCTTCAGGAAGTTAACGAAAGCATATTTCTCATCAGAAGCGATGTTGAATACATCCACATCGGTAATAGATGAATTAACCACTGTGGACTTGCTCTGGTAATTCTCCAGCAGATCGTATTTTCTTTTTAAGCGGTGTGCCAGTTCAAAGTTCAGGTCAGCGGCAGCTTTATCCATATCTGATTTGAGACCGCGTAATACCGCACCGATCTTACCATTAAGAATATCTGTTATTTCTTCAATATTATGATCGTAGTCATCTTCAGTCTGAAAATTTTGGCAGGGACCTTTACAGTTGCCTAACTGGTACTCCAAACAAACCTTGAATTTCCCGGCATCGATATTCTGGCGTGTCAGTGCCAGATTACAGGTGCGCAGGGGATAAGTTTCCTTGATCAGATCGAGTATGGCATGCATCATACTAACGGATGCATACGGGCCTAAATATTTGGAGCCATCGCGGATAATGCGCCTGGTCCAGAAAATGCGGGGGAAGTTCTCATTCTTGATGATGATCCAGGGATAGGTTTTGTCGTCCTTCAACAGCACATTATACCTCGGCTGATGCTTCTTGATCATAGCATTTTCCAGCAGCCAGGCATCTACCTCAGAATCGACAATTGTAAAAGTGATGTTGCGGATCTTGGATACCAACACCCTTGTCTTGGCATTTACATTGAGGTCCTTATTGAAATAGGAGTTGACACGATTACGCAGATCCTTTGCCTTACCGATGTAAATCAGTTCGTTTTCTGAATCCCAATACTGGTATACACCCGGTTTATGAGGTATTTTTTTTAATGCCGCCCTGTAATCAAACTTCTCCATAGATATTATCATTGGTCAGTAGTGAATGGTCAATAGGCAATAGTCCATTGCCTTTCGACAACCTTTCAACTTTCCAACTTTTCAACCTTCCAACTATCTAATTAAAAATCCAGCTTCTTATCCACCTCATTAGGTGTACCCTGTTCCTGCTGATCGTATACGCCGCAGTCAAGGTTAATGGTTAACGGCGCTTTAGGCAGCTCGAAATCAACATCTTTTTTGATGCCCAGCTCCGGATTGGCGTACACCTTCTGCATGTATAATGCAAATATAGGCAAAGCCGTGTTCGCACCTTCCCCAAGCCTGGTTGTTCTGAAGTGGAAGTCGCGGTCTTCGCAGCCTGTCCATACACCGGTTACCAATTGCGGCACCATACCGATGAACCAACCATCGGAGTTATCTTGTGGCGTTCCTGTTTTACCAGCCACCGGGTTATTGATATGATAGGTATATCTTAGTCGTGAACCGGTGCCATTTGCAATTACACTCTTCATCATGTCGGTCATCACGTAGGCGGTTTGCTCATTCATGGCCTGGCTTATCCTTGGTTTGTGCGTATAAAGAACATTCCCTTTTTTGTCTTCGATCCGTGTGATGAACGTTGGTTCGGTCCATATCCCATGATTGGCAAATACAGAATAAGCACCCACCATATCATACACC
>JACXTT010002671.1_pt1 | contig 27999 bp, 26 predicted proteins | sample 9270951 | NCBI WGS metagenome assembly JACXTT01 (sample SAMN15532306, study PRJNA645909) | rock metagenome | isolation source: weathered quartz diorite | place: Puerto Rico | collected 2017-06-21 | reverse complement strand
GTTCCGGCACCAGGATGTGCGAGGCTAGCTTCCTTCGGGTTCGACCTGGACCAAGCTATGAACTCGGACATGGTTTTGATTGGGCTATCCCCCTTAACGGCAAAGGCGAATGGATGCTCGCACACGGCTCCCACCGGCCTTAAGTCAAGCAATGGGTTGACCAATGGCTTGCGAAACAATTGCGCGGTGAGCGACAGGACTGACGTCGGCGTCAACAAAAGACTCAACCCGTCTGGAGGCGCGAGCTTGACGGCAGCGGCCGCAAGCTGCGCGGATGCGCCTGGCTTGTTCTCGACCACCGTGGTAATGCCCCCATGGGCAAACTGCGGCGCCAGCATTCGGGCCAGCACATCCAGCGTGCCGCCAGGTGGGAAGCCGACAATGATCCGCCCGACCGAGCTTTGCGCCTGTGCGAAGCCGGTCGACAGAACGGAAGCGGCCCCCACGAGCTCAAACAGTTGACGACGATTCAGCCTGATCTTCATCATGTCTCCTATTTCGTATGGAAAAAGCTAGTTTGAGCCGGGCTCTCCGTTTTGGCCGGACCGCTGCAGCTTGAGGACTTCCACGAGGTTCTCGTCGCGCCAATGGATCCAGTCGTCGATACTGGCTCGGTCGGACACCTCCTCGGCCGCTGCCACAAGCTTGGCCCGCACCTCAGGAGTCAAGCGAGGCTGCGATCGTGGAGTCCACCAGTCTTCCACCGCCGCACCCGCGTGATCCAGTATCCCTTTCATGCCACCAGGCCCACCGGCAAGATGCATCGTCAGCAGCGGACCCATCAGCATCCAACGCGGGCCCAGACCGTAACGGATGGCCGCATCGATATCGCGCGCGCTCGCGACGCCATCGACAAGACAAGCCACCGCTTCGCGCACTAGTGCAAACTGGAGACGATTGGTCATGTGGCCGCTAGCCTCAACATTGACTCGAATAGGCTGCTTTCCGAGATACCTTGCAAAATCCATCGCCCAGTCAACCACCGCGGCCGCAGTGAGCCGTCCCCCAACCACTTCCACGAGCGGGATCAGATGAGATGGATTGAACGGATGCATTACGACCAGTCGATGCGGCTGCCGGCATGCCCCTTGGAGGATCGATGGCGCAATTCCGCCGGTACTCGAAATGATGATCTTATCTGGGCTCGACGCCGCGTCGATCTCACCCAGCACCCGCGCCTTTAACTCGGGCATTTCGGGAACGTTCTCTTGGATGAGGTCGGCCTGCCGCGCTGCATCAGCAATGTTGTCGATAAACCGAAGGCGTTCCAAAGGCGGTTGCCCCGTGTGCACGATGCCAAGATCCCGAAGCGCAGACCAGGCGTTGTGCACGAATTCTCTCGTCAAGGCCTCCGCGCCCGGCGCGGGATCGTGCGCAACAACGTCCATGCCGCGAGCCAAGAACAACGCCACCCAACTGGCGCCTACAGTGCCTGTGCCAATGACGGCAACCCGTCGTATATCCTGCGGTCGCAAGTAAGCCATCATCGTCACCGCAACGGGCGTAGCCCCATAATCTCGCGCGCTTCGGCCGGTGTGGCCGGCTCGCCGCCAAGCTCACGCACAATGCGCACCATCCGTTCGACGAGTTGTACATTGGTGGCCAATTCACCATGCGAGTAGTACAGATTGTCTTCCAGGCCCACCCGTACATGCCCACCAAGCAGCAGCGCCTGAGTCGTTGCTGGCAATTGTGCCGGCCCAATTGCACTGACATTGAAGACGCTGTCCTTAGGCAGGTGATCGACCATAGCCTGCAGAATCTGCGGCGTATAGGGCAGCGCGCCCTGGAACGCATTTACACCAAGAACGATGTTGACGAAGTACGGGGGCTCGTCCAGTCCTTCCTTCAGAGCCCGAGCGACATCCTGAACGATATCCGACAGTCCAAACACCTCCCACTCCGGCTTGATGCCACGGGCCTTCATTCCCTCGGCAAGCTGGCGCGTCCGCTTTGGCGTGGTCGGCGCAAGAATCTCCTTGCCACCAAAGCTTGCAACGACGGTTTGCGCATCGAGAGTACACATCTCGACGCCTTCACCATCCATCCCGCGCATCCGCTCTTCGAAGATCTGCTCCCAGAGCCCACCAGTCGCCGGCCGAATCATGTCGCCGTTGATACCGCCGCCTGTGGAGTTGTTCAGCACGATGTCACACTTGCCGCGGATCAATCGGTTGATCCGTGTGTACACCGCCGGATCACAGGTCGCCTCATCGTCTGATTCGCGGCGGGCATGAACGGCCACGACGCTGGCACCAGCGTTGTAGCAACGATAGACATCTTCGGCGATCTCTTCGGGGCGCGTCGGAAGATTTGGATTCTGCTTCTTGCTCGCCATACCCCCAGTGGGCGCGACGGTGACGATGACTTTTGGCTTATTCATGGGTCTTTCTCCTGTTCGTTACAGATCAATGACAAGGCGCGGGGAGTGCGAGCGTGAGCAACAGGGCGTGAAGTAGTCATTCCTCGCGTGCTCTACGTCGGTAAAGTAGACATCGCGGTGATCCGGCTTGCCATTGATCACGCGTGTGACGCAGGTTCCGCACACTCCCATCTCGCACGAAGCGGCTACATCGACTCCGGCTTCAGCCAGAACCGCTAGCACCGATTTTTCTGCTGGCACCACTAACCGCCGGCCACTACGTGCCAGCTCAAGTTCGAACTGACGTTCAGTCCCCTTGCCGGGTGGTCCGACCGGGGCCGAGAAGAATTCCCGATGAAGACGATTTTCGCTCCACTGCGCGTGGAGAGCACCGTCTAGGACATGCTGGATGAAGCCGCCAGGACCGCAGACGTAAACGTGGTGAGCCGGAGTGGCACGGGCCAACACCGAAGTGATGTCAAGTCTCTGGGCGGGATCCTCGTCGTCAAAATGAAAATGAACACTGTCGGCGTAGCTTGCCGCCTCGAGCCGCTCCCGAAAGGCCGCACGAGCACGACTACGAACGCAGTAGTGAAGCTCGAAGCTCCGCTCTTGCTCGGACAACTGCTTAGCCATGGCCAACAGAGGTGTGATGCCGATCCCACCGGCGAACAGCAATACTGGTACTGCGTCTACGAGCTCAAAATGGTTGCGAGGATGACTGGCGAGAACTTCCGAGCCAACAACTAGCGCGTCGTGCATGAAGTCCGATCCCCCACGGGAGGCCGGCTCCTTCAGCACGGCAATCTCGTAGTAATCAACTGAGGGGCCTGGGTTGCACAGTGAGTACTGACGCACTCGGCCCGGTCCCGTATGGACATCTAGGTGTGCGCCTGCTTCGAAACCCGGCAAATCCCCGCCCGTTGCATTGACCAGACGAAACGCGACAACATCCTCGGCTTCGCGTGCGCGGGCTGCGACCCGTAGCGTGATGAGCTCGCCTTGATTCGTGGGTTGAGGTTTAGTATTCATGCCGGTGCCCTTCAGAGATATCAATTCACCACAGTTTTTACTAGTTTAGCTATTCATTCACTAGGTGAACTATTTTTTCGAACCAATGGCTTCCTGTCAATGTCTTCGGCGGGAGGCGAGATTGGGACTTACCCTGATGTATTCGATTGTTCGGCTGCCCGCCGAAGGCGCCTACGTTCTCTAGCTCGCGGCCAGTCCGCTAGCATGCGAGTTGAGAGCGAACGTTATTCGGCACCTGAGGTTCAGGCGCAATTAAGTAGATGCCGGGTGACCGCTGCCGAAAACTCCGCCGGCTTGTTGAGGTTGGAAAGATGCCCGGCGCCTTCGAGGATCAGAAGTTCGGAGTTCCTGATCTGGTTGCGCATTTGGTGCAGGGCCTCTACGGGTGCGCCTGGATCCTCCGTGCCTCCGATAATCAACGTAGGGCACTGAATTTTGGCCAGCGCCTCGCGCGTATCGAGCCCCATGATTGCCTGGCTGCAGGTGATATAGCCTTGAAGCGACGTCGCCGCAAAGTCTTCTGCAAGCCGCGCAATAACGCCAGGCTGCGCATCGCGGAACGCTTGTGGAAACCATCGCACCATTGAGGGCAGCGCAAGTCCGTCGACACCACCTCCTTGGCTTGCTGAATGCGTTCGGCCCACATCTTGACGACCAAGGGCGACACGTAGGCGGTGGTGTTGGCTAGTACTAGGCTCGCGACTCTGTCGGGCGCCTCGATTGCGAGGGTCTGCCCGATCATGCCGCCTATTGAGATACCGATAAAATGGCTTCTCGCTATGTCTAGATGATCAAGAAGAGCCAGAACGTCGGACGCTAGCAATGCTAGGGAACCAGGGGTCGAATCGCTGGTGCTCTCACCGTGCCCGCGCAGATCGTAAGCCAACACGCGGTAGTTCATTGAAAGCGTTGCGATCTGGTGCTCCCACATGTGCTTCGTGCACCCGAGCGAATGACTAAGGGTGACCCACGGCCCGGTTCTACCATGCACCTCATAGGCTAGGTCGACACCGTTGATGCTCAGCTTCATGCTTGCTCCATCGGTGATACGGAGGCCGCCGGCGATGTGCCCTGCCCTGCGCGCTCTTGAGCCTCGTCATTCATGCGCGAGTCGTAGTGCCGCCGGACATAGACGCGAACGGTATCGTGAATAGTGTCGATCTGCGGATTGGGCATCTCCGATAGGCGCTCTTGTTGCCCCTCGATGAAGTCGGCGTCTTCCTTAAAAGTGCGTACGATTGCATCGTGGTAAAGCTGGCTCGTATTCGGATCGTCCTGCTTGTACCCCGTCATCGTTGAGTAGAAATAGAAGCAGGTGGTGTCCGTTTCCGGCGTTAGAGCGTGGAAAACGCGCAGTTGGATTCCTCCCTCTCGCTCGTTACGGTCGTAAGCCCCCGTGCCAGCATCCTTGCCTCCGGTATACATGAGCACATTGCCTGGGGCGATGAATTCGAACTCCTGCCAGCGATCGACCTTGCCTTTGAACCCGCCCGCAGCCACGTAGGTTGCCGGCGGGGTGTGATCCAGCAGCCAGCGCGTGAACTTGGCGCCGCGGGCAGTCCGCTCCGAGTTCATAATGGCATTCACATACTCGTCGGCAGGACCGCTGCCGATCGTGTTCTTGTGCATGTAGCCGATGTGCGTCAGATCCATGAGATTGTCGATCATCAGCATGTAGTGCCCCTTCACACGCATCATTCCGCACTTCCTCGGCCAGGTCTTCGCGTCATTGTGGTAGGGGTAATCCACAATCATCGACGGATCGGCTTTGGAGGCGTCCCCCAGCCAAATCCAGAGGAACCCGTCTTTCTCAACCAGAGGAAAGGACTTGACGCAATTTTTGGCGGGAATCCGTTCCTGTCCCGGAACGACACGACACTTGCCATCGTCGCCAAACACCAGCCCGTGATAGTTGCACTGGATGCCCTGGGCCGTTACCTCGCCCAGCGAAAGCGGGGCGCCACGATGCGGGCAACGGTCAAGCAGCGCGACGGCGCGACCGCTTTGCTCGCGATAGAGCACAACAGGCTGGTTACCGAGACGGCGTGCCATCGGCTTGTCGGTGACCTCGTGCGGCCACGCCGCAACGTACCAGTCATTCTGAATGAAGCTCATGGGGTTTCTCCTCCATTATGGTCAGGTAGCAAGACCACGCGCCTTCCTAGCTGAGATCGGATGCCCAGGAAACCGCAAGTCACGCGTGGAACAGTGCGAAGAAGGTCGTCGGCATCGTCTCCCCAGACGACCCTCCCTTCTCCAGCACGAAATGACAACCAACAAGATTGCGCAGCGGGCCGAGGTCCTTGCCGGCGAACATCGACCGTCCTTCGGACTTCGATTCGCGTCCGGCCACTCAGTTTTCCGCTCGGATCGTGGGGCAAAAGCCTTCAGTGGCAGCAGCGCATGCTAACTGGCGAGCATCAACTGCCCGCTGTCGCGGGGCTCGCACCTTGGGCGGTGCAGCATTAACACTGCGCGGCAAGTATGCGGGCACGCAGTTGAGAGCCCGCCAAAACGGGTACGGCCGCGACTCGCTGGCCAGAGCGTTGCTGCAAGGCATACCTCGATGCTCAGGCTCGAATACCACCGGCCGCCGGCGTTCCGCTGGACTGCCACGTTGTGCCTTGTAGCTGTTCATCTTGTCTCCTTGTGTGCTGTGTCTTTGTTTTCCGTGTCAGTGTTGGGTATGACGCAATGCCTGCGTATCAAAGCTTCCGCTATTCGGACACTGTTTTCTAGGCTTCTTGACGAAGCAATGCCGCACGCAACGCACCACCAACCATCCACGAATATTAGATAGTCTAGCTAATGATTAGCCTATCGACAAGTTATTCCGAAAATGTTTGACCATCAGGTGCACTCGGGTCGGCGCACTGGAGGCTTGCCTATGCGGCCCAGCAGGCGATCAGTGTCAGCATCGGCAGCTCACTGCTCGCATTCAGCAGACGGACGTGCACAAGCACACTCGAGCACACGGATCGCCTTGTCCACGCGCCGCAATTTCGGCGCATGGTAGTTCTCGACTGCAGCGCCATCATTCTCTGCCTGACGCTCCAGTGCACGCCGTGTGCGCGCACTGCATAGATCACATTTATACCGAAGCACGCGCAAGAAGCGATCCGCCTTGCCACCCGCCCACACATCAATCACCTACCTAACAATATTGTTGGCTAATCATTACCAGTCAACTAGACTATGAGTGTGAACCATCCGGAAAACATGTAACCCGTGCCGTCAAAAGCTCACAGCGCAGCCAGTCCCGCCCGCCTGCAGTCCGATGCGCCCAAGCGCCGTCGCACGACGGTCCGAACCAGTGAAATACGAGAGACGGACCGCCAGGAGCCGCGAGAGTACGAAGACCTCCTTCGGAATTCGCTGGCCTACGGGATCAAGCGCACGCAAGTAAGGTGTGATGAAGCGCTCGCGAGGCATCTCGACCCTGGACTCTCCCCGGCGCGTTTCACAGCCTTGTGCACGGTAGGGGCCAATCCCGGAATCAGCCAGGCAACGCTGGGGGGATTGCTCAATGTGGCGGGGCCCAGTGTGGTGAAGGTCGTTGACGACCTTGAGCGGATGGGGCTTGCAAAGCGTACGCAGAGCTCGGACCGGCGAGTCTATGCACTGCAACTCACGGAACGCGGCGAGATCGACCTAAGGCGCTACCACGCCTCTATCCAGGCATTCGAAAAAGACATTGCATCGAGATTGGGTGCAGATGAGCGCGCGCAACTACTAGCGTTGCTCACCAAGGTGGCGCCAGTCGATATATGACGACGCGCCTTTGCCCAACGACCGGTCAGCTTGCTACTCGGCAAATTCTTGCCAACTCGGAGAGAAGAAGGCGGCCGGCACAAGAATCTTTGATTCCTGAGTCACCAGAAGCGGAAGCATCTTCGCAACATAGGCCTGCCATTGCGAGTCCGCCGCAAGGATACCGCGTCGTTCTTCACGCTCAGCCAAGCTGTCGTACGCCCATTGATGCACGATCTGGTTCAAGGGCCCGAATTCAGTGTGATAGTAGCCAACCATGCGTCCAAGGATGCGATGCTGGATGGCTAATCCTTCGCTCTCATACAGAGCCAAATACTGGCGCCACTTTCCGGGATGAGTGGTATAGGTTCGCTGCTCGATGATCATGTGCGCTCCAACTGTTTGTGTCTCCATTCTTACCCAGCTCAGGATCAACGGCCCATGGTCTTTCCGACAACCGAACATGAACTGTGCTGGAATACCAGAGCGCCCAACCCCCGCTACTGTTCCGGAGCGACACATACATGGCCGATAGCTCAGGCTTGGCGGACGCTGGCTCCTTGAAGCGGGGCGTTCTGCTCCTCAAGATTCTTGCTTCAAGCGGCCAGCGCGGACTCACCCTTACGCAACTCGCGGGAAGGGCAGACTTGCCGCACCCATCCGCACATAGGGTGCTCCGCCAACTCGTTCAAGAGCGGCTTGTCGCCCGCAACGACGAGCTCAAGCGTTACCGGCTTGGCCCGCTTGCGTATGAACTCGGAATCGCCACATCGACAATGTACGATCTGCGCGACCTATGTGACGACGCCATGCGGACACTCGCTTCAGCAACCAACGACACGGTCTACCTTGTCGTCCGCAGTGGCGTCGAAGCAGTCTGCGCGCATCGCATCGAGGGCTCGTTCCCCATCCGCGCATTGATTCTGGACGTTGGTAGCAGGCGTCCGCTTGGTATTGGAGCTGGCGGACTGGCGATACTCGCCGCTACTGCCGAGGCCGAGCGTAGTGCAATCATTGAGTCCATCGCTACGAGAATGTGCGTGACGGGCAGGCAGGCACCGCTGGATCTGGAGTCGGCGTGCCATGCCACTCGCGAATGCGGGTTTTCTGTTATCCACGACAGGGTTAATCTCGGCGTAACCGCCGTTGGACTAGCATTCGGCGACTCTAACGGCCACCCGCTAGGGGCAATCAGCGTTGCCGCACTCTCTCACCGCATGCCTGCTCAACGCATTAAGCGAATCGCAGGACTTCTGCTAGATGCTTGCGGAACCATGGAGCGTCGCATTGTGGATAGCACGCGCAGCGGTTGGGAAACTGGCCGGCCTGCGGCGAACTAATGCCGCCACGGGCTTGCCTGGATTCTGACAACACAAACAAGGTACGGCCTGCAACCGGAGAGGACGCTGCCAATCACGCCCCACTTTGCCACCCATTCTGGTGCTGCTGTTGTAGGTGGCGCTCAACCGACGCACAGCCGTCTCGAAGCATTTCCCCGATGCATTTCGCACGATCCCGCGTCATACGATGGGACAGTGCGGCAACGCTAAGCGCACCAACAGGCTGTCCCATGGCATCACAAAAGTGCTGACCAACGGCACGCACCCCCAGACTTATCGTGTCTTGGACGATGGCGACACCATCTTGCCGGGTACGTGCGCAGGCACGCTCAAGGATACTCGCGGTCATGCCCGTGGCAGCGTTCACCTTCGGCGAAACGCGCTCGATGATGTTTCCGCGCTCCTCGTCTTCAACAGCGGCGAGCAGAGCCAAACCACCAGCGCCAACACCCAATGGTCTCCTGCTTCCAACATCAAGCAATAGCGTGCGAATCGGGAATGATCCTTCGATCCGGTGCACGCACACGGCGTCGAAGCCGCTTCGTATCACCAGGTACACCGTGTCTCTGGTCTCGGCTGAGAGCTCGGCCATGGGCCGATCACAAATATCACGCCAGTCATACATTGTTGAACTGGCAATACCGAGCTCAAAGGCCAACGGGCCGAGGCGATAGCGCCTGCACTCATCATTGCGCGCCACCAACCGCTGATCGAGCAACTGATGCAATACTCGATGCGCGGTCGGATGCGGTAGTCCCGCGCGAGCCGCAACTTCGGTCAGCACAAGCCCACGGGTTCCGGCGGTGGCGAGGATCTTCAAGATATGCACGCCGCGCCTAAGGGATCCCAGCTCGGTAGTCCCCTGAGGCTCAACGTCGCGATCGGCTTGTTTTTTCATGTCGGTACTGTACGCGACCGACAGCGCGCCACGTGATCTGACTCGAAAGCGATGTCCGTTAAATGGAAACTCCATACGTATGCAATGGAGGGGCCCAGTACAGTGTGGTCACTAGCGGTGTCATCTCTACCGTTTTGGCTTCTTCATCAAACCTGGCTTATCCATGAAATCTCAAATTTTGGCCGGCAAAGTTGCTGTTGTTACTGGCGGCAGCAGCGGCATCGGGGCTGCCTGCGTGCGGTTGCTGGCGAAGGCGGGCGCCCGAGTGGTAATTGGTTACAACGCAGGGCAAGAGCGCGCGGAGGCATTGCGCGCGGAGTTGCCGGGCGATGGCCATTCTGTCGCGCAAATTCCCCTGGAAGACCCAGCTTCGCACGAAGCCTTGGCTCGCGAACTGGACAAGGAATTTGGTGCCATTGATATCCTCGTGAACTCCGCGGGCCGCACCGAGCGTGTGCCCCACGCGGATCTCGAGCGCATGGACGTACGCCTTTACAACGACATTCTCATCGCGAACGCTGGTGGAACCTTCTCATTGACCCGCGCGTTGCTACCGTTGCTCAAGAAGGGAGCGGACAGCGTCGTGGTCAACGTTTCCTCCGTGTCTGCAACGACCGGCTCCGGCAGCAACCTTGCATACTGTGCAGCAAAGGCAGCACTGGAAACGACTTCCCGGTCTCTGGCACGCGTCTTCGGGCCCAGCGTCCGCTTCCTGTCACTGGCCCCTGCATCCGTGGATACGGACTTTGTCGCTGGCCGCACTCGTGATGAACTAGAGCGCAAGGCCGCAGCGACCCCGCTTGGCCGCGTAGTCACACCAGACGATGTCGCCAGCGCCGTGCTGGCATGCGTGACACAGCTTAAAACAGCCACCGGAACACGCATCGTCATCGATGGAGGATTCACGCTGTGATTAGCTTGAACGCCACACATGATGCCTCGGTGAAAAGCTGGGTGGAATCGGCGAACACACTGAGTACTGATTTTCCGATTCAGAACCTCCCATTTTGTGTGTTTCGCTTGCGCGGATCGAGCGGTCCTGCACGATGCGGGGTAGCCATAGGTGATCGCATTGTGGACATTACTAGGGCCGCAGGCGCCTTCGCCTTCTCCGGTAATGCATTAGAAGTCGCGCTTGCATGCGCCAGCGATGCGCTTAACCAAGTGATGGAGTTGCCAGGGCTAGCTCTCGCAACTTTTCGGCGGCAACTGTTTGAGCTGCTAGCGCAAGATGCACCGGCAGCTCGCCGGGTCATTGCGGACGCTTTGGTGCCCATGGCCGCTGCGGAACTGCAGATGCCGGTGCGCATCAGCGGTTACACGGACTTCTTCGCTTCCATTCATCACGCTACGAACGCGGGACGCCTGTTCCGACCAGACCAGCCACTGTTGCCGAATTACAAGTATGTTCCGGTTGGGTATAACGGGCGTGCAGCCAGCGTGCAGCTTGGCGATGCGCCAGTCCGACGTCCGCGAGGGCAATTGCGAAGCCAGAGCAGTGATACACCGGTGTTTCGGCCTTGCGAGAAGCTTGACTACGAAGTGGAGCTCGGTTTTCTTGTTGGACGAGGCTCCGAACAGGGCCTGCCGGTGCCTACAGATAAGGCCTGGGAGCACGTTTTTGGCGTATGCCTGCTCAACGACTGGTCTGCACGAGACATGCAAGCGTGGGAAGCTCAGCCGCTCGGACCGTTCCTATCCAAGAGCTTCGCCACCAGCATCTCTCCCTGGATCATCACTGCCGAAGCACTAGCACCTTTCCGCGTCCCGGCTTTGGCCCGTCCGCCAGGCGACCCCATCCCGTTGAAGCACCTGCTTAGCGCGAAAGATCAGGCCGCCGGTGCCGTCCAGATCCTGATCGATGCCCGGATTTCCACAGAACAGATGCGGGCTGGCGGCATGCCGCCAGCCCTCCTCTCTAGCTCGGACAGTGCCATGCTGTACTGGACACCCGGACAAATGCTGGCCCACCACACCAGTAACGGATCCGCTCTATTCACCGGTGATCTGATTGGATCAGGAACGATATCGGGGCCGGATGAAACCTCGATGGGCAGCCTTCTTGAAATCTCGCGCGGGGGTTCCGTGCCGTTCCGACTCCCGTCCGGGGAGGAACGTCGGTTCCTGGAGAACGGCGACGAAATCACCTTCACTGCGCGCTGCGAGCGACCGGGCTTTGCCAGCATCGGCTTTGGCGAGTGCCGCTCCACAGTGTTGCCCCCCCTTGTGCTCGACACAGAGATCTGATCATGACTACCGAACTCGAGACGGAAATTTCTTACCAAAGCGGATTCGGCAATGAATTTGCTAGCGAAGCCCGTAAAGGGGCTCTACCGGTAGGGCGCAACTCACCACAACAGGCGCCCTTCGGCCTGTATGCTGAAATCCTTTCCGGAGCGGCCTTCACGGCGCCTAGGTCGCATAACCGCCGCACCTGGATGTACCGGATGCACCCTTCGGCTATGCACTCCCGGGCGGACGAGATTGACGTTCCGCGCTGGCAGACAGGCCCGTTCGGCGACGTCGCTACGCCAGCCAATCGCTTGCGATGGAATCCCTGGGCGGGGCCGGGCCAAGGCGCCGACTTCATTGATGCGATGTATACCGTAGCAGGCAACGGCGATGCTCATGCGCAGTCGGGGATTGCCGTGCACGTCTATCACGCCGATAGGTCCATGGTGGACCGCTATTTCACTAACAGCGACGGTGAAATGTTACTGGTCCCGCAGCTAGGCGGCCTCCTGATCTACACGGAGTTGGGACGTCTGACGATCCGACCGGGAGAAATTGCAGTGATTCCCCGTGGCATGCGTTGGCGGGTGCAACTTCTGGACGAAACGGCGCGTGGTTACGTCTGCGAAAACTATGGCGCACCATTTCGACTCCCCGAACTGGGACCCATCGGCTCCAACGGCCTTGCGAATGCCCGCGATTTCAAGACGCCGGTCGCCAGCTTCGAGGCGCCGCGATCGCGATCCTGCCGGACTGTCAACAAGTTTCTGGGACGCTTTTGGGAGTCGCAGCAGGACCATTCGCCCTTGGATGTTGTGGCGTGGCACGGCAACCTGGTGCCCTATAAGTACGACATGGCGCATTTCATGGCGATTGGTACGGTGAGCTTTGACCATCCGGACCCCTCCATCAATACGGTTCTTACGTCGGGAACCGATACTCCTGGTGTCGCCAACTGCGACTTCGTCATTTTCCCGCCCCGCTGGCTGGTCGCCGAAGACACGTTCCGCCCCCCCTGGTTCCATCGCAACGTCATGAGCGAACTGATGGGCCTTGTCCGCGGCGTCTACGATGCGAAGGCCGAGGGCTTCGTGCCGGGAGGCATAAGCCTGCACAACAGCATGCTTGCGCATGGGCCGGACGCAGCAACATTTGAGAAGGCCAGCAACGCAGAACTTGCCCCGCACCGACTTGAAGACACACTTGCCTTCATGTTCGAGAGTCGCCACATTTTGCGCCCGACTGGACAAGCACTCAGCGCTCCGCATCTGCAGCCTGATTACGACGCGGTTTGGCGGGGCTTCATTGGGGCGCAGATCAACACCCAATGATCCGGCTCATATAAGACCGGCAAGCTCCGAAAGGAAGGAGATCGACGGTCGAGCCGGATGTTGCCGGCAGAACCAGGCTCGGCCCGGCCAATTACCAGGGCGCCCTTGCCCTCGCTCCAAGACACTACATGCACCAGAGTATGAGTAACCATGAACGCTCCCCTTATCGAGATCGAGGTTGACATCCGCACCGCCGAAGGTCTGATGAACACATTGATCGTCCGTCCTTCTGCACCGGGCCCCTTCCCTGTGGCGCTGTTCTACATGGATGCCGCCGGCCGCCGGGAAGAACTCAGCGATATGGCGCGCAGGCTCGCTCGTGCTGGCTACTACGTCATTCTGCCCAACCTGTACTACCGTACGCTGCGAGAGTTTCACATGACGTGGACAGATGCGGGAATTCAGGAAATGCTCCGGATGATGCAGACACTGAGTAACAGCCTTGTCGTCAAAGACACCGAATCGCTGCTCGAGTTCTTGGACAAGGATCCGCTCGCCTTGTCTACCGAAATCGGTGTGGTCGGCTACTGCATGAGCGGTCCTTTCGCGATCGCAGCGGCGGCGGCCTACCCAAACCGGGTAAGGGCCGCCGCGTCAATTCATGGCACCCACCTGGTGACGAACAGCGAGGACTCCCCCCATCTGCTTGCCTCGCGCGTCGATGCCGAGATGTACTTTGGCTGCGCCGAAGATGACAAATGGGCTGACCGGGAAACCATCGCCATCCTTTCCGACGCGCTGGATACATGCCATGCACCCTCGCATGTTGAGTGGTATCCCGGAGCAAAGCACGGCTTTGTGTTTCCTCAGCGATTGAATGCCTATGACGCGGCCAGCGCGGAGCGTCACTGGGATCGCCTTCTTTCTCTCTTTGCACGCCGACTCCCACAGAAGTCGAGCACCGCTTAACGCTATCTATGTGTTGCTGCGGGCTTGTAGTCAGGAGCGCCACCAGAAGGCCGACAACCGCCTTGGTAGCGGTCCTGACAAACACTGTCTTATGGCCGAGAGACACCCGCACGCGCCAATGTCCGCGATAGCACGCACGAAACCCAACAGCCAACGAATGAAACGCATGCTCAAGAGCCGATCTAATCTTTTGACTATTGCCACAGCATCCCTTTGTGTGGCAGTCATGCTCCTCCCCGCCGCCCCGGCGCGCTCCCAGTCCTCAACATATCCCGAGAAACCCATCACACTCGTTGTGCCATTCCCGGCTGGAGGGGCAACAGATGCTGGCGCGAGACTTTTCGCCCGGTACCTGGGAGATGCTCTTGGCCAGCCGCTCGTGGTTGACAACCGCGCAGGTGCAGCAGGGACGATTGGCAGCGCCTACGTGAGCCGAGCCAACCCCGATGGTTACACGCTACTTTGGGGTAGCACAAGCACTCTGGCCGTTGCTCCAAACCTCTATAAGAACACCAAGTACGACGTCCACTCTTTCATCCCGCTAGGGATGGCATTGCGCGGTCCAATGATGCTGGCGGGGAATCCAGCGCTGGAGGCAAAGGACCTCACGCAACTCATCACCCTGGCAAAGAAGCGCCCGTTGACCGTTGGGACAGCCGGCAGTGGCTCGTTGGGACATCTTGCTGCGGAATATCTACGTGAGTCGGCTGGCGTGCAACTCTCGCATGTCCCGTACCGCGGAGGAAACCCAGCTATCACTGACGCGTTGGGTGGACAAACGGACCTCGTCCTAGACACAGCCTCAGCCCTCGCGCCCTATGTGAGGTCCAACAAGCTGCGCGCATATGCTGTAACCGGTGCGAAACCGTACATACTGATGCCTGAAGTACCACTCATGAAGTCCGCGGTGCCCTCATATGAAGTTTATGCCTGGTTCGGACCCTTCGCGCCTGCAGGGACGCCGCCGGCAATTGTCCAGAGACTCGTAGATGCAATGGCCAAGGTCTCGGCCATGCCTGCAGTTAAAAAAGAGCTTGCCGCATTGGGAGTAGAGCCAGGCGTCCAAACACCGCGGCAATTCGCCGAGGTTATTCAAGCCGATGGTCGAAAGTGGTCAGAAATCATTAGCCGAGCCGGTGTCCGGCCAGGGGAATAGCTGTACTTCGAGGTCGGTTGGCGAGACGCCGGCTGGCTTTCGATTCCGATTTCCCTCGGAACGAACGAGAACACACTTCTCTCAACGCGATCTGGTAGACGGGCTTTGAGATCCGACAATCTCTACTTCTTGCTAGCGCAAGCCACAACGTACCTCGAACGAGCGCTGCAACAGAGCCTGAAAAACTGGGATCTGACAGCAACTCAGTACTATGTACTGGATGGGATCGCCAAAGAGCCATTCCGGCACTCCGCCCACTATTGCGCCCTGTTGCACTTTGATCCTGGCTGTTTTACGCGCGTACTCGACAAGCTTGAGGTCAGAGGTCTCATTGCCCGTGACCGCAATGACACTGACCGACGGCTGGTTCGAGTACGTCTGCTCTCTGCAGGCGTTCAGCTTCATGCCGAGGCGCGCAGCGCGATTGACGCGGCGCAGGCCAAAAGCCTTGCACAGCTATCCGTCTCGGAAGTTGATGATCTGCAATCATTGATTATTCGATTCCGCGGTTCCCTCAAAGCATCCATCGAGTAGCTGCCGCTCTGCCTTCGCACTCCAAGGGTTCGCCCCATTTCGCCGCCTGTTTCCAGGCGTCAGGCGCCCAGGGCACGGCGCGGAACACACGTTCCGGATGCGGTATCAGCGCGGTGAAGCCGCCATTGGTAGTCGTCGCCAAGGTGATACCTTTGGACGAACCACTCGGGTTCAACGGATAGGTCTGCGTAACCCGTGGTTGTCGACAACGGGCAGCGCCACATTGGCCCGCCCGATATTCCCCTGCTGACGAGAAATCGGCAAACCCCTCGCCGTGCGTGACCATGACTGGAATGCGGTTGCCATCCTTGCCGGCGAAGAAGATCGACGGCAACTGCTGCACTTCCACCGTGACGCTGGCGCCTCGTACCGCTCCGACTGGCTCCGCGTGAACTTCGGCCAGGCATCGGTGCCCAGGATGATCGGGGACGGGTTTCACATCATCTCGCGACCGTTGCGCACGTCCAGCCCACAGGTGTCCTCGCGGTTAAAGAAAGCCGCAAACTGCTCGGCAATATGGGCATTGAACAGGATCATCTTGGCCAAGCCTTCGCCAGCGCACAGCACATCGCCGAAGTTGAAGGCGCCGCAGGCAACAATGCCCTTGAAATCGGGTGGGCTCGCGCGGCCCGCGATCAGGTCGCTCATGTGGACACCGTGCGTGTCGAAGCCTGCGCGGTCCATGCTGCGCGCCGTCTCGATCTGCGAGTTGACGCCCAGCTCGCGCAGGGTGGCCACCAGCGAACGGGCACCTGTCGCAACGGACGGAGCCGCGATGTCCTCGGACTCATCTACGACAATTCCAACTGATCGCGCTCCGACCAAGCGCAGGATTAACAATCAACCCGTCCGGCTTTGACGACCGCAGGACCTCGTTTGCGGCCAAGGCCTTGACCTGATCGCCCTAGTACGCCAACCAGAAAAAAAGCTGTCGCACTAACCAGAGCCAAAACAGCCATTGACACGCACATTGTTGCTAACGACAGCTTTAGCTCAATCATGACCCCACCGAGCACCGGGCCCAACATCGAGCCGAATCGCCCAAGGCCAAACGCCCAGCCAATACCGGCCGAACGCATCTCTGCCGGATAAACAAGACTAGCAAGCGCATTGCCTGCGAGAATTCCTCCCACCGATCCGATTCCGACAACGAATAGAGTGGGAGTCACAAGTGACACGTCCACAATGCCGATCATGATGATGCTGATTGTCGAGAGGAGAAACAATGCACCTGTTAGCTTTGAGATAGAGATCCGGGAACTGAGATATGCGAACAGCAGGCCAGCAACAAACCCTCCCGCCGGATAGATCGCCCCACCCATCAATGACTGATTGATCGACATCCCTTCGGCACTCAATAGGATCGGAATCCAACTGAACAAGAAGTAGTAGACCATATAGGCAGCAATGAATCCGACCCAAAGGACAATCGTCATTGCCATACGACCTTCGGCGAATAGCTGCGCGATGGGGACCTTGGAAGTCCGCGCGGTGGCAATGAACTCGGCCGTTGCTCCGACTCGCATGGAAGGCGCCACTCGCGCGATTGCAGCGACCACCTCTTCGTGCGCCCCCCCCCTTTGCACAAGCCGCAACAAGGACTCCGGAATGAAAGGCAAAGCAACGCACGTCAAGAGAATTGGCAATGCGGCACCTATGTAAAACATCGCACGCCAACCCAGATTTTCGATCGTCGGGGCAGCGATGAATCCGGCCAACGTCGCACCCAAAGTAAACCCGAGAGAGGTCATGACGAGTAGCCCGGCTCGCCGGTGCGACGGCGTATTCTCAGCCACCATCGACAGCGCAATCGGATAAGCTCCGCCAATAGGCAGCGCCGCTAGAAACTGCAATGCCGCGAGGCCACCCACCGTTCCAACGAGCGTTTTTGCAAATGTCAGCCCGGAAAACATGAGCATACTTATCGCCAGTACACGTTTGCTCCCCAGCCGGTCGGCCAGCATGCCGAAGAAGATGGCGCCAAATGCAAGACCGGCGACATTGGCGGTGAAGACGGCGGTAAAAGCAACCCGAGACACCTGCCACTCATCAATGATTGATGGTGCGACGTAGGCGATCGAGTATGCATCAAAGCTGTCGACCATCATCACCAGAAAGCTGAACACAAGCATACCGATCTGGAATTTTCCTAATTCTTGTTCATCGATAACTCTCTGAATATCGATCCTGTTGCTCATCTTGTCTCCTACGGCTCTTCTGTCTAGATTGTCACTCTGGCCCCGGCATGCGGCATCGCGCGTGTCGTCATATCGCGCCAGCGCGCCCTCATTTCTCAAAGCGTATGCCACGCGTTGCGATGACGCGTCCCCAGCGCTCGTACTCACGCTCAATAGTGGTGGCTAGGTTTCCGCTTGGAGTGGCCGGAACAATGCCGGCCTTGGTCAGGGCGGTCCGAACCTCCGTCTGTGCCAGTGCCTCGGAAAGCCTCCCCTTCAGCGACGCCGTCACAGCCGGGGGAGTCCCCTTCGGCGCCATAATGGCAAACCAAGCTAGGGACTCAAAGTTTTTAAGACCGAGCTCTTGCAGCGTCGGCACCTCCGGCAATTCGCGCTCCCTAGTCTGACTGGTCACCGCCAGCGCAACCGTCTTGCCCGAACGCACCATTGGAATAGCACCGCTTGGTGAGTCGAGCATGAAATCAACCTGCCCACCAAGCAATGCACTGTACACATGAGCAGTACCCGTGTAGGGAACGTGCACGGCCTTAAAGCCAGCCTGATTCATCATGAGTTCCAGCGTCAGGTGCAATGCACTTCCCGTTCCAGGGGACCCATAGTTCAAGCCACCTGCGACAGTGTTTGCGCGTTCTACAAGCTGATCAAAGCGACGAACACTTGAGGCCGCAGGCACCATGAGCACAAACGAAGCTGATGCCACCTCGCCGATTGGCACGAACGACGTTCGCGGGTCATAACGCAGCTTGGGGTACAAATGTGGCGCGATCACCAAGGCGCTGGAACTACCGAAAAGCAGCGTATAGCCGTCCGGGACGGCATCGGCGACTTTTGCCGTACCAATGGCCCCACCTGCCCCTCCGATGTTCTCCACCACAACAGCCTTTCCGACGGCCTTTTCGAGGGCCCGCGCGATCACCCTAGCTGCCAAGTCCGTGGTGCCGCCGGCAGCAAACGGTACGATGAGCTTGATCGGCCGCACAGGGTAGTCCGCGGCGCAAGCAGAAGCAGCCGCCATCAGTAGCACCCCTGTTGCAGCGAGCAGTTTGCATAATTGGTGTTTCATTGTCTCCTCTCATTTGGCTCGCTTTGGAATGCGCCCGAGGGATCAGCCGAGACGTTCCAGCATCCGCCAAGTTGAATACATCTTGGGACGGTGTTTCGCTCGCGGAGTTGGAACGGGTTGAAGCTCATGCTGCCCCTCTGCAATGGGCCGACATGTCTCGAAGCGCCTTCGCCGCCCTAATTGACATCGACGTCCGACTTGCTCCGATCACAGTCGCTAGCTAGCGGTTTTTCCGCATTATGTTTGGCTGTGCGGTGGCAGGCAGGACAATTTCCGATAGACGGAAACGAGCGGACGTCAATCGGTGCAGCGCGGCTGTTGTCGAACCTTGCGCGTCCCAAGTCGCGGCGGGTCGAACGCTTCGCTACACGTACACTCGGAGTGGTTCAGCGTTCCGTGCCATCGCTGTTCAGCGTTGACCTGCCCCAACACGGAAGAGGAGCATCGACGCTGGGTTGCCATTGCGGTCACCGCTGCCGCAGGACGCCTACCAATAGGTGACCGCCCGGATTGGAAGCCCAGACCATGCCAAACGGCACCCTAGTTGTGTCGCCGACGTCAATTCCTTTGAGGGAACTCGCTGCGGATAATGGCTCCGCCATTCCGGGTCACTGGCAAAGCAGTGGAATCGCCTGCCATTGCGCCGGTCGATTGAACTCGTGCAACCACAGATGTCGGGGCCGTTGGCGGTCCCCGCGGATAGCACTTAGGTACGAATAGCTGGGCGCCAAGCAAGAACCTATCGTAGGTCGGCGCGTCGGGGAGCAGGCAGAGGCCTGCCCCCGTGCTTCAGGCTGTCAGTCCGAGGCGCGCTCCGGGACTGGCAGCCGGACCCACTCCTGATAGAAGGCTTCGATGTCCGGCTCGAAGTCGTGGATCACCGGGTACCACGGGGTGGGCGCCTCGACGTCGTGCATCGTGCCGCACGATGGGCAGTAGTACTCGCGATATACCTGCCACTGGGTATCCGGGGCCATCAGCTTGGGATAGACCTCGGTCATCGCCTCCTCGGTGTCGCGCACGTAGATCGAGGCGTGCAGCTTCCAGTTTTCGCGGTAGTCGCAGAACTCGTGGCCGCAATCGCACTTGACCACCCATTTTCTGGTTCCGGCCGATTGCACAATATGCATGTGAGGGCCGAGCGGTAGCACGATGCGGTCCGGGAAGCTCACCTTGGCCTGCAGGGCGGCCAGGTACTGCTCGAACCGGCTGTCATCCTTGGGCATCGACAGCATGCGAAGGGTGGTTTCCCAGTCCAGAGAGCCTTCGACGAGGTGGGCAACCTGTTCATTGGTGTAGGAAGACATGATTCAACTCCTGGATTCTGTGATTACTCTTCGACCTGGACGACGGTGGTAACGTCGGGCAGCAGGGAAAGGTCCATTCGATGCTTGGAGCCATACGACGGCACGCCCAGTTCTTCCTCCAGCAGTTGCCATTCGGCGGGGAGGTTCCAGAACGCCTTGAACTCCCGCGTGAACTTCTCCGACAGCGCAAAGCTGGTGGCGAACATGTGTTGTACCTGGACGGACGCATGCTTGTTGAGGATTCGTTCGCGCTCTTCCTTCATCCATTCGCGGGTTGGCAGGGACCGGGCCAGGCGTTCCTTGCGGATCTCTGCGCGGCGGGCCTGGGTCTTGCCCGCGTCCACCGTGAACACGCCCTTGGCATCCTGGGTGAAGACGGCGCCATAGACTTTCTGGGCATACTCCGGCAGCAAGAACTTCTGGTTGAGATCTGCCTCGATGGCTTTCGGATCCCGATCGATCGGGTCACCAAAGCCCGGCCCCCCGCGCAGGTAGTTGAGGTACAGGTCGTGGTTAGCGTAGCAGTCCTCGGTAGTGATGCACTGCTTGTCGCGCTTGACCACGGCGGTGGCGTCGATGTGGCGCTCGTAATCTGGCTTGCCAGGATCGATGTCGCCACCCAGTGGCAAGGAGTCGCCAACGGCGATGCGCTTGTCCAGCCCGGTCTTGTGTGCTTCGAAACGGTAGCCGGTAGCTGAGGGGTAGCCACCCATCATGCCCCAGTCGCTGTTCATGAACCCATTGCCCATGAAGAACATGGTCCAGTCCTGGGCGTTCCACACCATGCGCAGCGTCTCGAAGCCGCAACCGCCACGATATTTGCCATACCCGCCGGAGTTGGCCTTGACGTTCCGGCCAAGGTAAAGCAGCGGCTCGGCCATCTCCCAAATCTCGATGTCACCCATGTCGCCTTCCGGGTTCCAGATGGCGGCGGCGTGGTTCAGACCATCCTTGACGGCGCAGGCGCCCGTGCCGCAGGAACTGGCCTCGAAGCTGTTGACCGCGTGGATCTCGCCATCCTGATTGATGCCGCCACCCTGCAGCCAGTTGGAGGTGTTGGCGTTACCGGCGTTCACTTCTTCCAGATAGCCGCGGCTGAAATAGGACTGCGAAAGACCGCGCCACAGGGCCGCCCAGCCCGAGACCAGGAAGTGCCAAGCATAGGCATGGCCAGTGCGGCGGTCATCCGGATTGCACCAGGTCCCCTTTGGCAGGCGGAATTCGGTGGCGAAGTAGGCGCCGTCGTTAATGCGCTGTGTGGGGACCAGGGTCTGGCACATCATCACCCAGATTCCGGACGTAAACGCCACCTGATGGGCGTTGAATGTGTGCCAGCCCCAGCGGCTCGCTCCCTCGAAGTCGAGGCGCCACTTGCCGTCCGGCTTGATGGTCATCTCCACCGGAGAGTGCATGATGGAGTCGAGCTTGGCGAAGGCGTTGGAAACTTGCACATCCCCGTGCTTGTATGGCACGTCGACAAAGGAGACCTTGCGGTACTTGCCCGGCAGGGTCATGGCCTTGATGCGGCTCTGCAGTCCGCGGCGGCCTTCTTCGATGACCTCATAAGTAAACTTCTCGTAGGCCTCGATGCCGTCGGCACGAATCACCTCCTCCACCAAGTCGCGGATCATGTGGCAGCCGGCGATGCGGGTCTTTTCGTCGAGGATCCAGTACTTGGGCGTGCGCACTGAACGCTGGGACTCGTGTAGCCAGTCGCGCAGCGGCTGGTCATTCACCCCCGTCTTGCGGCAGGTGATCATGTAGCCGTCGCCGAATCGCTGGGTCTGTCCTGTAGACATCGAGCCCGGCGTCACCGAACCGGTGTCGATGACGTGCGTGACGCCGCCGACCCAGCCGATAAGCCGGCCTTGCCAGAAGATCGGGACGATGGTGGCGATGTCGCAGGGGTGGACGTTGCCGATGGAGCAATCGTTGTTGGTGAACATGTCACCGGGATTGATGCCGGGGTTGGCTTCCCAGTTATTCTCGATCATGTACTTGATTGCCGCACCCATGGTCCCGACGTGGATGATGATCCCTGTCGAGGTCAGCACGCAGTCGCCTACGGCGTTGTAGAGCGTGAAACAGAGTTCACCTTCCTGCTCGACGATGGGGCTGGCGGCGATCTTCTTGGCGGTCTCGCGGGCATGCACCAGGCCGCCGCGCAGCTTGGAGAATAGCTTCTCGTAGCCGATCGGATCCCTGTCCCGGAATTCGAGCTTCTTGAGGCCGTTGTAGTGACCGGTGGCGGTGGTGCGCTCAATGATGCCGTCGCGGTGCTGCTTGAGCGTCTGGCCGTTCTGCAGCAGGTCGGCGAAGCCGACTTCCTTATTGCTCATCATGTTCATGGCGAGTCTCCTTACTTCACTTCCTTGAGATGGAACAGACGGTGCTTGTCGATCGTGGTTTCGAAGCCGTCGGGCACGACAAAGGTCGTCGCGTCGGATTCGATGATGGCGGGACCCACGATGTGGTTGCCGGCCTTGAGGGCTTCCATCTTCCAGAGCGCGGCATCCACCCACCTCTTGTGGCGATAGAAGGGCCGGGTGCCGAGATAGGCTGCCTTGGGTGGCGTCGGGCCGGCATCCGGGTCTTCCGGCAGCACCGGCTTTTGGGTCACAACGGTGCCGCGCAGGATGGCGCCCGTGATCGAGAAGCCCAGTTCCGGCGAACGGGCGGAGCTCGCGTATACGCGGCCGTAGGTATTTTCGAAGGCCTCAACAATCTGGTCCCAGTCGGCGCCGGTGGCGGCGCTCGTCACAGGCGAAACGATCTCGAGGTCGTTCAACTGGCCCATGTACTGCATCTTGTACCCGGGGATCAGCAGCACGTCCTCCGGCTTATAGCCGTTGAGGACAAATTCGTCGATAACCTTGATTGCCAGTTCAGACCAGGCTTCCTGCAGGCTCTTGCAGGCGGATTCCTTGTCGGCATCGGGGGCGTGTTGAGCAACGCCAAGATCCACTGACTTGTCGTAGCGGTACTCGAAGTCGGCGCAGGCGCAGCCGAAGGCCGAGAAGCCGGCCGCCCAGGCCGGCACGACGACGTCCTTAAAGCCGACGCCCCCGGTGTAGCCATAAGTGTGCACTGGGCCGGCGCCGCCGTAGGAGAAGCAGGTGAATTCCGCCGGGTTGTAGCCCTTGGCACTGATGTTGGCGCGCAGGTACTCAGAGAGGGTGAGATCGAGCAGCTCGATGACGCCTGCGGCGGCATCCTCCACCGACAGGCCGAGCGGGTCGGCGATCTGCGCCTTGATGTGGTCGCGGGCGCGCTGCACGTCGAGCTTGATGGCACCGCCGAGGAAGTTCTCCGGGTTCAGGTAGCCGAGCACGACGTGGCAGTCGGAAACGGACACGGTATCGAGTCCGCTTTCCGGCCAGCAGGTGCCGACGCGATAGCCAGCGCTGTCGGGGCCGAGCTTGATCGACTTGCTGTAGGGGTCGAGCCGCACAAAGCTGCCGGCGCCGGCGCCGACCGAGTCCATCGCCACCAGAGGTAGGGACAGGACCAGGCGGGCCATGTCTGGGTCGGATTTGATGGCGAAGTTGCCCTTGGTGATCAGGGCCACGTCGAAGCTGGTGCCACCGATGTCGGAGCAGGCGATGTTCTCGTCGCCCAGGTACTCGCCCAGCAGTTTAGAGCCGATGACGCCGCCAATGGGTCCGGAGACGATCGTGCGTGCGAGTTCCTTGGCCTTCCAACTGATGGTGCCGCCGTGCGTGGCCATCACCCGCAGGTCGAACTTGGCGCCATGCTTCTTGAACCGGTCGCTCACCTTCTTCAAAGTCTGGCGCGAGGGCTCTGCGCCGTAAGCCTCAAGGATGGTGGTATTCATCCTGTGGCTTTCCTTGCGCGATGGATAGTAGTCCACCGAGGCGAAGACTGGAATATCCGTCTTCAGCTTTTTCAACTCCTCGCGCACAACGTCACGGGCGCGCTGCTCGCTCGATTCGTTCTTGTGGGATTGCAGCAGACAAATGACGATGGCTTGCGAGCCGGCCTCCACCAACTCTCGAGTAGCCTGGCGGACCTCATCTTCACGCAAGGGGATGACCAGCTTCCCCTGCACGTCGGTGCGTTCGGTGACACCACGCGTGCGCGAAACGGGCACTAGAGGCTCGTCGTAGCGGTGGGTGTTCAGGTGAATGCGGTCCTCCAATGCATAGCCCAGATAGCTCTGTAGTGCGCGACCCATCGAGTGAATCTGCTCGAAGCCGCGGTTGCAGATGAGACCAACGGCGAGGCCCTTGCGCATGAGGATGCGGTTGAGCATGGCCGTACCGGAATAGACACAAGTCACCAGTTCCGGATAGACGTCGTCCACTGTCCGGTCCCAGTGGGCGAGGGCATCTTCGGAAGAGTTGTAGATGGCAAGCGATTCGTCGCCGGGATTGCTTTGCGCCTTGCCGACCACGAAGCGGCCATCGGAGCGTACGAAGAATGTGTCGGTCATCGTGCCACCGGCATCGATGCCCATCACCTGTACAGTGGACTGCGGTTGCATACTGCCTCCTGTCATTAGTGTCGTCATGGTGGGGTTTCCCCACGTGAGCTCTATGGCAAGGGACATGCCAGGCAAGAAAGCAGCCGCGAGTAGCGCCACTATGCGTTTGAAATCAGGGAGTTGCACATCGGACATGGCTCTTTCGCGAGCCACAGCGGCCCAGCGATGCTGTCCGGATTTTTGACGCCCCGTCCGGGCGCGTCCGGGAATCGGACACCGTTTCTTGATCAACATGGCGGGCGCACTGAAGTGCGTTGACCAGAGGGGTTGAACTGAGACCGGTGCTGGAATTGCGGTTGGAGCAAACACCATTGCTTACCAAGGAGCGCCTGTAGCGCCTGGCACGCGCTGTGCACGGGTGGTATGTGGATAGCCTCCTAATTTGGTGAAGCGAATGAGAAAGCCAACAACTGCACGATGCCTGATTCCCGGAGTTGTGTCCGATGACGACTCGGCTATAGGGCTGCATCTTGTCACTGCGCGACTTGGATACACGCATCATGGCCTCTATGCGGGGGCCGGGAAGGTCGTGCATTACGCGGGGCTGTCGCGGTCTCTGCGTCGCGGTCCGGTGGATGAGGTAACGCTCACCGAGTTCGCGCAGGAGCAGCCAGTCTGGATCCAACAAAGCCCTGGTGCCAAGTTCCCAGGCGCGCATGCTGTCCAGCGCGCCTATTCGCGCCTCGGCGAGGATCGCTACCGGCTAATGTCCAACAACTGCGAGCACTTTTGCATGTGGTGTTTGTACGGCGAGAGTCGCAGCGACCAGGTCGATGCGTGGAAGTCATGGGTGGGCACAGTACAGGCTGCCGCAGTCACAGCCATTACGCGGCTCACGGGCCTAGTTTCACGAAATGTGCGAGGCGCACGACTACTCGCCGATTGGAATTCGAAGGCAAATGGGTCACTGCTCGGAATCACAACACCCTAGATGGCGCTGTCCGAATTCCGTACAGTTTCAAGACGTTGATGCAGCGCACAAGTCATTGAATTGGAAAGAGATTAGTTGACTTGCCAAAGGCGGGGGCATAGGGTGAGTGCAACCCATTGACAGGGAATTTTCCATGCCCTTCGGTCATTGCAGCGCCCTGATCCCCCGCATCAGCGACGAACCGCTTGTGGAGTCGGCTTGGGAGCGTTTTCTGCATGAACACCCCGCGGAAGTCAAAGGTGTCCGCGGCGTTGTCCTTGCCTCATGGGAACGATGCCGTTCCGAATCGGTGGATCCGGAAAAGCACTCCGCCCCCGGGGCTAGTATCGACCGACTGCGGCAGTTGCAGCGTCAGAACCGGGACTTGCGCGAAGCGGCGAACCCCGCACTCGACGGCTTACGTGAAGTCCTGCGCGAATGCGGGACCCTAATTATGCTGTCCGATTCCAGTGGGACCATCCTCCACCTCGCTGGCGAGACCAAGACCCGCAGTGTTGGCGAGAGTATTAACTTAGCCACAGGTGGCTGCTGGAACGAGGAGGTTATCGGCACCAATGCCATCGGCACCGCGATCGCCGCCGTCGCCCCGGTTCAGATCCATGCCAACGAACATTTCTGCCTGGACGTTAAGCGGTGGACCTGCGCCGCAGCGCCCATCTTCGACCCGTTTGGCCGCACCTTGCTGGGCGTCGTGGACGTCTCGGGCGTCAAGGAGACGCTCCACGGGCATACCTTGGGGTTGGTAATGGCTGCTGCAAGGCAAATCGAAGGCGAACTGGCTCGCCGCGACATTGCGCGGCACGAGCGATTGCTAAGCCGCGCCATTGACCATTTCATTCGCTACGCCAGCGACTATGTGGTACTGGTCGACAGTCGCGGGCGCATTGTCCGCTCCAACAATAATGCACAGGCTGCGCGCGAGAGTTATGAGGTCCGGTTACCATCGGAAATCGGCAGTCAGGTCCCTGGACTCGATCTTGAACTGCCCGAGGTTGATCAGTATTGCCAACGGCCCCAATGGCTACGTCCAGAATGGCTGCACCCAGTGAAGGACCATGAAGGAGTGCTGGGCACGACGCTGGTGATCCCACTGTCTCCCTCCCGGCGCCGAACAACTGTACCCGTACCAATGGACTTAGGCACACCGACGACTGCGCCGAACAATGATCCATTCGGCGAGATCATCGGAGAAAGCGAGGTGCTCGCGGCGACCAAGACGCGTGCGCGCCGAATCGCCCCGCTCGATCTGCCCGTATTGCTACTGGGCGAGACTGGCGCGGGAAAGGAACTCTTTGCTCGGGCGCTGCATCGAGCCGGCAAGCGGCCCGATGGGCCGTTCATTGCGGTCAATTGCGGCGCCCTTACGCGCGAGTTGCTGGCCAGCGAACTCTTTGGCTATACCGATGGCGCGTTTACTGGAGCCCGTCGTGGCGGCATGGCAGGCAAGTTCGAGCAGGCCGACGGCGGAACGCTGTTCCTGGACGAGATCGGCGAACTGCCACTGGATATGCAACCCCACCTGTTGCGCGTGCTGCAAGATGGCGTTGTGGTCCGTCTGGGGGACACCCGCGAGCGGCGCGTCTCAGTGCGGATCTTGGCAGCCACCAATCGCGATCTGCAAAAAGAGAGCGCCGCAGGCTGCTTCCGAGAAGACCTGTACCACCGCCTCTGCGTAGTAAGCCTGCCGCTACCGGCGTTACGCGAGCGCCCTGGCGATATCGAGACAATCGTCGATCACCTTAATGGCAAGCTGGCAGGTAAGTATGGCTGTGCCCCCAAACGGCTCAGCCCCGCAGTCCGGCAGGCGCTTCATGGCTATCGCTGGCCGGGCAACATTCGTGAACTGCAGAATGTCTTCGAAGTGATGTTCGCCCTCTGCGAAAGCGAGTTGATTGATGTTTTGCTACTACCCCCGACCATCGCACAGCCAACCAACACAGTTACCGCCGTATCGTCAACACCAGTGCCAATTACCTCGGGACGTCTAGAGGAAGTGGAAAGGCAGGCGATACTGGATGCGATCGCTACCGCGCATGGAAACATGTCGATGGCCGCCCGCACACTTGGAATTTCGCGTAGTACGTTATACGTCAAATTGGCCACGATTCGTTCGGGGACCGACAGTTCAAGCCGCATCAGTCGTCGGTAACTGACGTCCCCCGGAAGTATCGATGCAATCAGACACCAATAAGTCCACATGGACAGGACCATCCCGCATGGCCCAATGCTCATGAGGATCGATAGTTCGACTCTTTCGATTCCCGCTTAGAGCATCCTCTGCGTGTCACTGAATGCTCTGCAGAGCGCCGGCGAATCTCGACGTAGCAGCCCATCCCCCCCGCGTCAGAATAGATGTCGCCCGGATAGAATCCCAACCCTGGGGGCGATAAGAGATGGAAGTGGCTCGATACGGACAAGTGTTTAAGGACCGTGCAGTAGCGCGGTTGTTGCC
>JACXTT010002670.1_pt1 | contig 28027 bp, 25 predicted proteins | sample 9270951 | NCBI WGS metagenome assembly JACXTT01 (sample SAMN15532306, study PRJNA645909) | rock metagenome | isolation source: weathered quartz diorite | place: Puerto Rico | collected 2017-06-21 | reverse complement strand
CCTCTTTCGTGACCGGGTGCAGAAACACGGGGAAATCCGCGCCCACCGGCTTGAAGCCCTGCGCCACCATTTCATCCGGCGTGGCGCCGACCACGACGTAATCGCGGTCCTGGACCGGCAGGCCCAGGAGCTTGTCGCGCACCGCGCCGCCAACGAGATAGATTTTCATCCTGCCATGCTAATGTGTGGATGCCACCGGCGCCAAGTAGGGTCCATGAAATACTTCCTGCGCATTTCCGTCCTGTTGCTGCTCGCATTTCTCGACGGCTGCGCCAGCCCGCTCTATTACGCCCAGGCCGTGTCGGGGCAGATGGAGATGCTGACGAAACGCCGTCCCGTCGAGGAGGTCCTCGCCGACCCCGCGACGCTGCCGGAAACACGCCGCCAGCTCGAGCTGGTGCAACGCCTGCGCGAATTCGCCAGCCGCGAGCTGCTGTTGCCGGACAATCGCAGTTACCGGACCTACGCCGACCTGGAACGACCGTTCGCGGTGTGGGACGTGTTTGCCGTGCCGGAGCTGTCGCTGGAACCGAGACAATGGTGTTTCATCGTCGCCGGCTGCGTACCCTACCGCGGCTACTTCGCGCGCGACCAGGCCGGGCAATTTGCCGCCAAAATGAAACAGAAAGGCTATGACGTTTATATCGGCGCCGTGCCGGCCTATTCCACGCTCGGCTGGTTCGATGACCCGCTGCTCAACACTTTCATCCACCGCTCCGAGGCCGAACTCGCGGGCCTGCTGTTTCACGAGCTCGCGCATCAGAAGATCTACGTCAGCGGCGACAGCGCCTTCAATGAGTCTTTCGCCACGGTGATCGAACTCGAAGGCATCAAGCGCTGGTTTCAGCAAAGCGGCAATTCAAAAGAAGCCGGGGCCTATATGGAAAAAATCAAACGCCGCGAGGAGTTCACCGCGCTGGTGCTGAAACACCGCGCGCGCCTCCAGGAAATCTATGCCTTAAATCTGGGTGATGCGGAAAAACGCGTGATGAAAGCACGCGTGTTTGAAGAGCTACGAAACGATTATGCGAAGCTGAAGACAAGCTGGAATGGCTATGCGGCCTTCGACAATTGGTTTACCCAAAACCTTAACAATGCCCATCTCGCCGCGGTCGGTTTATACAATCAGTACGTCGTCGGATTTCAGAAACTGCTGGTACAACAGGGTGGTGATCTCGCGGCTTTCTACCGTTCGGTGAAAGAAACGGCGGATCTGTCGAAAGCCGAGCGCGACATGGCTTTGCAAAAGTTTTGATTTCTATTTATCGCGGCGGCTTGACGACTTCGATCCCTGGCCGCCGAAAATAACCATCCGGCAAATATGTTCAAGCCGGTTCGTGCCGCCGCAATAATTCCGTCGAATGTGTTTTCACTTCTGGAGATAGCCGGGGGCGATTTGCTCGAGGCTCGCCGGCGTGATGCCGAATACCTCGGGAAAACCCCTGTCGCATACACTGTCGATTTGCAGTGAGCGGTAATTGTCGAGCGAGAACGGCTTGCCGGGGGCAAATTCGAGCACGGTGGCCTGGAGAAACGAAAGCGCGTCGTTCAGGCCGACGATGCACACGCGCTTGTCGATCAGTTTCGCCACGTATTCCACGATTTCGCGCAGCGTATACATCTTGGGACCGCACAGGTCGTAACGGTTGCCGAAGCTGTGATGGTTATCGAGCGATTCCACGAATGCGTGCACCACGTCCTCGACATACACCGGCTGGAAACGCGCCTCGGGACAGGCGAGCGGGAACACGCCCGGTGTCAGACGCAACAGGCCGGCAAAGCGGTTCAGGAAACCGTCGCCGGGCCCGAAAATCACCGAGGGACGGAAACTGGTGACGTGGAAATCCGGGCCGCCCGCGCGCAGCACCGCCTCCTCGCCCAGCGCCTTGGTGCGCAGGTAATGGCTCGGTGCGGCGGGCGAGGCCTGCAGTGCACTCATGTGCAGCAACCGCGTCACGCCCGTCTGGCGGCAGGCCTCGACGATTTTTTCCGGCAGTTCCGTGTGCGTCCGCGCAAAGCCGCGGCCGTCGCGGCCCTTTTCGTTGAGAATGCCGACGAGGTTGATGACGACGTCTCTTCCCTCGAACTGACTGCGCAGGAATGCGCTATCGTGCACGTCGCCCTGCACCAGCCGCACCGTCGGCAGCACCAGCAATTCGCGTCGACGCTCACGGTGGCGCGTAAGGATGACGACGTCATGACCGGATTCGGACAAGCGCGCGGCGAGGCGCCGGCCGACGAAGCCGGTCCCGCCCAACAGACAGATCTTGTGCGTGGACATGAGGGTATTGGAAACGAAATACCCGCGAAGTTCTACTCGCCCCGGTGGACGGGGTCAAGCACTGCTAGGCGTTCTTGTCGTCCTCGGGACGATAAACCGAATATCCCTTCTTGCCGCGCTTGGCGACGTACATCGCCACGTCCGCGTGCTTGCACAGCGTGGCGACATCCGCGCCATGTTCCGGATACACGGCAATACCGATGCTGCAGGCGCTCTTGAGCGTCTTGTCGCCGACTTTAAAAGCCGGCTCCAGGACCTTGATCAACTTCTCCGCGACCTTCGTTGCGCCGGCGCTGTCCGTGGACGGAAGCACGAGCGCGAATTCGTCGCCGCCGAGCCGGCCGGCGGTGTCCGACTGCCGCAGGATGCGCCGCAGCCGCAGCGCCACCTGCTTCAACAGGCTGTCGCCCACGTCATGTCCGTGCCGGTCGTTGACTTCCTTGAACTGGTCGAGGTCGATCATGAGGAACGACAGCACTTTCTTCTCGCGCCGCGCGATGTGGATGCTCTGCTGCAACCGGTCCTCGACCAGCGAGCGGTTAGGCAGGTCGGTCAGCATGTCGTGCAGCGCCAGGTGCTCGAGCTCCTTCACCGCGTCGGCCAGGGCCGAGGTGCGTTGCGCGACGCGTCTCTCCAGCTCGGTGTTCAGCGCCTGCAGTTCTTTCTGGTAGGTCTCGGTTTCCTCCTTGACCTTGTTCAGCTGGTCGAACAGCGCGGCATTCTCGATGGCGAAGCTGACGTGGTTGGCGAACAACGACAGCAGGTCGAGATCACGCTTGGTGAAGTCTCCGCCGCCGATCTTGTTGATGCCGGCCAAGCCGCCGAGGAAGTGGCGCTTGCCGATGAGCGGCACGAGAATGATGCTGCCGGCTTCTTTCTCCCACTTGTTGCGCTCGGCTTCATCGAGCTCGGCCAGCACGCCGTGCCACCACGGGCGTTTGTGGCGCCACACCCAGCCGCAGACACCGAGCTCCAGCGGCAGGGACTGGCCCACGATCTCGTCCGAATTTTTGCCGCACCCGGCCCGGTAGGTGTACTCGGTCCCGTTTTCATCCAGCACCGGCAGCAGCACGGTCTCGGCCATGATGAGATTCCGCGCGCGCTCCACGGCCAGCTGAAAAACCTTCTGCAGATCCAGTTCGCTGCTGATCGCCTCGGCGGTTTCCTTGAGCAGTGAAACCTCGATTTCGCGGTCACGCAGCTCGCTTTCCAGAAGAAAGATGCGCTTTTCCAGGTTCAAGGGAGCTTCCCCCTTCATGTCAATGTCCGTTCAACGAAATGCCGGCAGCCGTCGGAAAACAGGGTCCGCAAGTCAGAATTAATGTAACGGCGGGACCACACTGGAAGTGTACATCAACAAAATCCGGCTGCGCGGTGATCCGACCCTGATCAAAGCCGGAACGGGCCGAAAAGGCGCCCGTCTTGATGCTCATTTTTCCGCGGGAAAAACACTCTTCATGCGGTCCTGCAGGCGCGCCGGGCGGCTGCCGAGACGGTGATCGTAGACGGTGGTATAGGACATGACGTTTTTCACGTAGTCGCGCGTCTCGCCGAACGGGATGGTTTCGACCCAGATGTCGGCATCGAGCGTCTTGTCCGGCAGCCACGAATTCACGCGGTTCGGGCCGGCGTTGTACGAAGCCGTGGCCAGCACCTGGTTGCCGTTGTTGCGGCCGAGTACTTCCTTCAGGTAACTCACGCCCAGGCGCAGATTGTTCTCGATGTTGAGCAGCGCGCGGTTGCTGCGGATCGGCATGTTGAGCTTGCGCCCGGTGAGCCGGCCGGTCGACGGCATCAGCTGCATCAGCCCGAGTGCGCCGGCCTGCGAGCGCGCGTCCACGACGAAGGCGGACTCCTGCCGTACCACGCCGTAAACCCAGCTCGGATCAATGCCGACCTCGGTGGCGTTGGCCTCGATCGTGTCGCGGTACAGCAGCGGGAAGCGCAGCTCGAGGTCGTCCTGCTGGTCGCTGCGCGCGACCGTGAGGATGGCGCGGTCATGCCAGCCCCACTGGCGCGCGATCACCGCGGCCACGGCCAGGTCGCGGTTGTTCAGGCGGCGCGTGGTCCAGCTCCACTGGCGGCGCGCGTCGGTGACCTGACCCGTCAGGTACAGCTCCTGCGCCATCTGGATGCCGGGGCGCGCCAGCATTGCGCTCACTTCCTCCGGCGTCGCCTCGATGCTCACGTGCTGCATGGAGTAATCCATGCCCACGCGGTCGGCGGCGAGAAAACCGTAGTAGCTGCGGTCGCGCGCCAGCGTTTCGTACAGGCGGCGCGCCTCGTCCTTGTTGCCCGTGGATTCCAGAATCCGTGCGGTCCAGTAACGCCACTGGTTGTCCTGGCGCTGTTCTTCGCTCAACCCGGCGATGAAGCGCTTGGCCGTCTCCCACTGGCCGGCGCGCAGCGCGGTCTTCACGCGCCACAGGTGCAGCGTCATGTCGTTCGGCTCGGCGGAAACCGCGGACAGCCACATCAGCGCCTGCGGCAACTGGTCCTGCGCCGCGAGAATGCCGATGTAGCGCAGCACGTAATTGTCGTCCTCGCCGAAGAACTGGTATTTGTGCTTGAGCAGGTCCCACTGCACCATCGCTTCCTCGGGATCGCGGTACGCGAGGCGCACGACGCCATGCTTCACGATCATGCGCGCCACCGGCGTCTCGACCGGATAGGCGATGTTGTGCAACTCGCGCACCGGGTCGCGGTGCATCGCCTGCCAGCGCCTGACCCACACCCGGTCGGCGGGATCGAGATAGCGCGCCAGGTCACCGGCCAGGCGCAGGTTGCGCGCCTCCATCGCCAGGCGGATGCGCGCCCAGACCTTGTCGCCGGTCATGTGCCCGGCCTTGTTCCAGGCGGCGAACACCGGATCGCAGGTGCGCGGCAACTGCTTGCCGGTGAGCCAGAGTTTTTCCACCTCGACCATGAGGGGAGCCTGCTCCTCGCTGGTCTTGAGCAGATGCGACAGGCGCAGGCATTGCAGCTCCGGGTCGTCCTCGATGTCCTGATATTCCTTGAGGAAGTTTTTCCAGTCGCCGCGGCTGGCCAGCACCCGCAGCCACTTCTTGCGGATGACGTCGCTCGTCGGCGCCGCACTGTTCTCCTCGAGGAAACGCCGCAATTCGGCCGCGGGCGTGGAGGCAACGCGGTTCTTCAGGGATTCGTACTCGAGATAACCACGCAGGATATAACCGTCGAGACGCGCGTAGAGAGTCTTGAAGCGCGTGGTCTGGCCGGCCTTGAGGGCCTCGATCGCGGCCAGATAATCGCGGCGGCGGCTTTCCTCGTCCGGCGTCAAATCCTGCGCCAACGAGAGTCTGCCGGTGCCCGTGAGGCCGGTCAGAAGCAGAAAAATGACGAAGAAACGCCGCATGCCGCCTTATTATAGATAAATAGACAACCGGACTTAAAATTATTCCTCGTGACCGCCAAGGATATATATCGATGACCATGGAAACGATCAATCCCGCCACCGGTGAGCGGTTGAAAACCTTCGATACCTGGAACGACCGCCAGACCGAAGCGGCGCTCGCCGAAGCGGCGGCGGCGACCACGGCCTGGCAGGCCGCCTCGTTCGCCGAGCGCGCGGGACTGTTCCGCCATGCCGCCGCCGAGCTGCGTGGGAACTGTGCGCACTATGCCGGCCTCATCACCCTGGAAATGGGAAAAATCATCCGCGAGGCGCGCGCCGAAGTGGAGAAATGCGCCTGGGGCTGCGAGTTCTATGCCGAGCACGCCGAGACCTTTCTGCGGGATGAAAAAATCGAAACCGACGCGGGCGCCAGTTATGTCGCGTACCTGCCGCTCGGAACCGTGCTCGCGGTCATGCCGTGGAATTTCCCGTTCTGGCAGGTGTTCCGCTTCGCCGCGCCGAGCCTGATGGCGGGCAACACCGCGTTGCTCAAACACGCCTCGAACGTCCCGCAATGCGCGCTCGCGATCGAAGAGATTTTCCACAAGACCGGCTTCCCCCGGGGCGTGTTCCGCACGCTCATGATTTCCGCCGCGCAGACGGAGAAAGTCATCGCCGATCCGCGCGTTCACGCGGTCACGCTCACCGGCAGCGACACCGCCGGGAGAAAAGTGGCGGCGGCCGCCGGAGCAAACCTCAAGAAATCCGTGCTCGAACTCGGCGGCTCGGATGCTTTCATCGTCCTGCCGGACGCCGATCTCGAACAGGCGGCGTCCGTCGGCGTCGCCTCGCGCTTTCTCAACTGTGGGCAGAGCTGTATCGCTGCGAAGCGTTTCATCCTGGTTGAATCAATCGCCGAATCCTTTATTGAACTTTTCAAGCACAAGGCCCGTGCCCTGCGCCTGGGCGATCCGGCGCGGGAAGACACCGAACTCGGACCGATGGCGCGCACCGACCTGCGCGACCAGCTGCACAAACAGGTGACGGATTCGGTAACGGCGGGCGCCACGTTCGCGCTGCACGGCGGGCCGGCGGCGGGACCGGGATTTTTCTACGAGCCGACGGTCATCGATCACGTCCGTCCGGGCATGCGCGCCTACGAGGAGGAATTGTTCGGTCCGGTCGCGATTGTGATCCGGGCCAGGGATGAGGAAGCAGCGATACGTATTGCCAACGACAACCGTTACGGCTTGGGGTCGAGCCTGTGGACGCGGGATGTCAAAAAAGGCGAGCGGCTGGCACGGCGGCTCCAGTCAGGCACAAGTTTCGTCAACGGGCTGGTGAAAAGCGACCCGCGTCTGCCCTTCGGCGGCATCAAGGCGTCGGGTTACGGTCGCGAGCTGTCGGTGCACGGCATCCGCGAGTTCGTGAACGTCAAGACAATCTGGATAAAGTAGCCCAGAGACTCAAAAAGAGAAGCCGGGGTTATCCCGGCTTCCTGCTGCATCAATAATTATGATTTACTGAGAACGAAATCTTACTTGCCGAAATGGTACACCAGTCCCACGGTAAGCAGATTCACATAAGGGCTGCCGATGCTGCCCATGTTGAACCGTTCTGCTTCCAGCCGCACGCCCGTGCTCTTGGAAAAATCGTACTGGAAGCCCATTCCACCGAAAATCTTCATATCCGTGGCGTGCGACGTGGTGGTAACGCCAGCTCGCGTCACCGTTACGTCCGCCTTCGGATTGGATACCCCAAGCCTGATCGTAAGACCAAGCTGATCTCCGAAGGGAATGAGCCCCACGACCGACGCGGTGTACGCGGTTGCTTCGCTGGTGGCGGTCACAGCCGAACCTGAAATCGTGCCTTTCGCGCTGGCCTTGCCCAGATCGACATAACCGAACTCGGCGCCGACGTACTTGTCCCACAAAACCATCCCCAGCATGGCTTTCCAGCCGCTGTCGTTGCCATCCACACCCCCGGAAAATCCGGCGCCGGCGATATCTCCGCCGGTCGCCTCGTGACCGGCCTGGCCAACGCCAAAAGTTCCGTACCAGTCCGTGGCGCTCGCAATCAATGGAACTGTCAGCGCGCCTGCGGAAACAAAAGAAACTACAAGCGCGCGGAACCCCCGCGCAAACACGCTACATTTACCACGCATGAAAATTCTCCTCCATTATGTTTTTTAAAAGTTGCAACACCCTCATCGCCCCTTCCCGAACCGGGAGGGAATATCAGGCAGGCAGAGAGTACGATAATCCCCGTCTCCAGTCAGGTCAACAACACTCTATATCCTGATCTCGCGTGTCAAACAATCCATGCCTGCGGCAGAAAATGTCATTGACTTCAAACCTGTATATCAAAAGCTAACGCCGCTCAGCGCGAACGGACTGCCGCCTGGCAAGCGCCCACCACAGCATCCAGCCGCCCAGAAGAATCATCGGCAAACTCAGCACCTGGCCCATGGTCACCCAGCCGAAAGCCAGGTAACCGAGCTGCGCGTCCGGCTCGCGGACGAATTCCACGGTGAACCGGAATATTCCGTAAAAAAGCAAAAACAAGCCCGAGACCGACGCTTCCGGTCGCGGCTTGCGGGAAAATATCCAGAGAATCGTGAACAGGGCGACGCCCTCGAGCATGAATTCATACAGCTGGGATGGATGTCGCGGCAACGCACCGGCATTGGGAAACACCATGCCCCACGGCACATCGGTCACTTTTCCCCAAAGCTCGTGGTTGATGAAATTGCCCAGACGTCCGGCGCCGAGACCGATGGGGGTCAACGGTGCGACGAAATCGGCAACGCCGAAAAAAGTTCGATTCGTTCGGCGCCCGTAGAGCCACATCGCCGTGATCACGCCGAGCAGACCGCCGTGAAACGACATGCCGCCGGCCCAGATGTAAAACACCTCGATGGGATGCTCGAGGTAATAACCGAGGTTGTAGAACAGCACGTAACCGATGCGCCCGCCGAGAATCACGCCGAGCGCGGCGTAGAACAGCAGATCGGCGATCTCCTGCGGCTGCCATCCCGATCCGGGACGCTTCGCGCGGTAGATCCCCAGCCACCACGCGCCGAGGAAACCGACGAGGTACATGAGCCCGTACCAGTGCACCTTGAGCGGGCCGAGCTGAATGGCGACGGGATCGATATCGGGAGCGAGCATGGTGTTGAAATTGTTGAGTAGTGAGCCTCAGAGGCTACGCATGTTCAGGCGGCCTTCTGCACCGCGAGCGTGCCGGAACGGCCATCCACTTCGCCCTGGATCAGTTCGCAGACCGGAATGCGTTCACGCTGGCGCAGATATTCGCGCGCCAGATCGTCGAGCCGGACGAAGCTTACGTTCATCTTTTGCGCACCCGCCAACAGGGCACGGAACAGGTCGACCTTCAGCATCCCCTCGATTTCGGCGTGCGCGGTCAGCACATTGAGATCTCCCGGGCGCAACCACGACAGGTATTGTTCGACCAGGCGCTCTTCGGGATGTTCCGGGCGTCCGAGCAGCTCGTCGAGCGTGGGCAGGGTTGTCGGAATCTGCAAGGTCCTGAAAACGACGCCGTCAATCAACGGAAAGAAAGCATCCATTCCGCGCGCGTCACTGGCGTACAGCAGACCGGCGGCATCGTAAGCCGCCAGGCTCAGGGCGTTCGCCTGCCAACCGGCGGCGCCAGCGGTCTGCGCGGGCTCGCCGAAAACACGCTCGAACTCGCGACGCGCCTTGTCGAATTCGGCATAAACCTCGGCGCGCGACATGTGCGCGAGACCGTCCTGCCAGCGGATGTGATCGTAGCAATGAATCCCGACTTCGTGACCGCGGCCGCGCGCGGCGCGCATCACGTCCTGATTGCGCCGGCCCACGTGCGGGCCGGGCCACAGCACGCCATTCAGCAGCGTGCGCAGCCCGTAGATGGCGACGACGTTGGTGCGCGCCACCTTGCCGAAAAACCCGGGACGGAAAATGCGCCGGATGGCGCGGCCGGTGTTGTCGGGGCCGAGCGAGAAAAGAAACGTCGCCTTGACGCCGAACTCGTCGAGAATATCCAGCAGCCGTGGCACACCGACACGCGTGCCGCGATCGGTGTCCACGTCGACCTTGATCGCGAGGCGCGTCTCCGGCATGGCCGTCGATCAGGCTTCCAGTTCCCGCGACGGCCGGCCGAGGTGGTAGTCGAGTGTCTTGCGCAGCGCCGTCTTGAGGTCGGTGGTCGGTTTCCAGCCCAGATATTTCTCGGCGTTCCTGATCGACGGCACGCGCGTGAGGATGTCCTGATAGCCCTTGCCGTAGTAATCGCCGGAGCTGACCGACACGAGTCTGGTCTTATCCGCGAGCGGCGCGTACTTGGGGTAGGTCTTGACCAGCGCCACCAGCGTCTCGGCCAGCTCGCGCACCGACATGTCGTTCTGCGGGTTGCCGATGTTGAAGATGCGCCCGTCGGCGCAGCCGTCCTTGTTCGCAATGATGCGCAGCAGCGCGTCCACGCCGTCGTCGATGTAGGTGAAGCTGCGCCGCTGCGCGCCGCCATCGACCAGCTGAATGTCCTTGCCGCGCAGAATATTGCCGATGAACTGCGTCAGCACGCGCGAGCTGCCTTCCTTGGGCTCCATGATGTTGTCGAGCTTCGGTCCGATCCAGTTGAACGGCCGGAACAGCGTGTATTTGAAACCCTGCTGCTGGCCGTAGGCGGCGATGACGCGGTCGAGCAGCTGCTTGCTGCACGAATAGATCCAGCGCGGCTTGTTGATCGGCCCGAGCACCAGGTTCGACGCCTCCTCGTCGAACTCGCGGTCGGCGCTCATGCCGTAGACCTCGGAGGTCGAAGGGAAGATCACGCGCTTGTGGTAGCGCACGCACTGGCGCACGATCGCCAGGTTGGCCTCGAAGTCGAGCTCGAACACGCGCAGCGGCTCGAGCACGTAGGTCGCGGGCGTGGCGATGGCGACAAGCGGCAGCACCACGTCGCATTTCTTGACGTGGTACTCGATCCATTCCTTGTTGATGGTGATGTCGCCCTCGACGTAATGGAAGCGCTCGTGGCCGAGACACTGGTCGAGCTTGTCCCGGCCCATGTCCATGCCGTACACCTCCCAGTCGGTGTCGCGCAGGATGCGCTCGGTCAGGCTGTTGCCGATGAAACCGTTCACGCCAAGGATCAAGACTTTGAGGCTCATGCTGACTCCATTCGAAAGATGCGTATGTTAAACCGAGGCCGCCCGCGGTGTCGCTTCGCCCAGCACCTGGCCGGGCCGCAGGCCGTGCGCGCCGCCCTGCTGCTCCGGGCCGCCGCGCCACTGCCACTTCACGATTTCCAGCGAGCCGTTCCCGGCCGCGACACGCAGCGGCGCCACGGAAAGCACCTGGCCGGGCCGGCCGGCGCCGTCCGCCCGCGGCTCGGCCCACCAGACGAGGAATCGTCGCCCGTCCACGTCCGTGAACGCGCCGGGATAGGGATGGGTCAGCGCGCGGACGAAATTGAAAATCCGCCCGGCATCGGCATGCCAGTCGATGCGCCCGTCCTCGGGCTTGCGCCCGCCGAAGTAACTCGCCTGCGATTCGTCCTGCGGCCGACGCGGCGCCCGGCCCTGCCGGATCGCGTCGAGGCTGCGTTCCAGGATCCGGCGCGCGGCCGCGGTTACCTTGATAAAGACATCCCGCGCCGTGTCGCGCGGACCGATCGGCACCGGCTCCTGGTCGACGATATCGCCGGCGTCGGGGCGTTTGACCATCCAGTGCAGCGTGGCGCCGGTTTCGGTCTCGCCGTTCAGCACCGCCCAGTTGATCGGCACGCGCCCGCGATACTTCGGCAACAGCGAGCCGTGCATGTTGAAGGCGCCGAGCCGCGGGATATCCAGGATCTCCTGGCAGATCAGGTTGCGGTAATAGAACGAAAAAATGATATCCGGTTTCATCTCACGCAGCCGCGCGATCCATTCCGGCGTGTTCACCGACTCCGGCGTGTGCACCGGAATGCCATGCCGGCGCGCGAGCTGCTCCACCGATTTGAACCAGATATGCTCCTCGGGATTGTCACGATGCGTGAACACCGCGAGCACGCGGCTGCCGCGCGAAATCAGTGCATCGAGGCATTCGACACCGACGTCGTGATAGGCGAAAACGACGACGCCGGGTTCAGTCACCTGTGCCCGCCTTCGGGGTATCGAGCTGCTCGTATACTTCGCGGATCATGAAGCGCGGGCGGCGGCGCACTTCCTGATAAATACGTCCGATATACTCGCCGATGACGCCCAGTCCCATGATGCCGACGCCGACGAGGAAATACAGAATCGCGAACAACGTGAACAGGCCTTCTGCTTCCGGGCCGATCACCAGGCGGCGGATGAACAGATACACCACGAACAGCAGGCTGCCGGCGGCGACGACCATGCCGAACAGCGTGAACACCTGCAGCGGCACGACGGAAAATCCCGTCATGAGATCGAAGTTGAGACGAATCAGGTCGTAGAGCCGGTACTTCGAGGTGCCGGCGGCGCGCGCCGCGTGCTCGACCTCGACCTCGGCCGGACTGGCGGCGTAGCTCATGGCCAGCGCCGGAATGAAGGTCGAAGTCTCGCCGCTGGCGGTGATGTGCTCGACGATGTTGCGACGGTAGGCGCGCAGCATGCAACCCTGGTCGCGCATGCGGATGCGCGTGGTGCGCTCGCGCACCGCGTTGAGCAGGCGTGACGCCTTGCGCCGAAACCAGGAATCGTGCCGGTCCTTGCGATAACCGCCGACGACGTCGTGTCCGTTCTGGATTTCCGCGAGCAGCTTCGGGATTTCCTCCGGCGGGTTCTGCAGGTCGGCGTCGAGCGTCACGATCACCTCGCCGCGCGCGCGCTCGAACGCCGCCATGATCGCCATGTGCTGGCCGAAGTTGCCGTTGAAGTCGATGACGCGCACCTGCGCCGGCCGCTGGCGGTGAAAATCCTTGAGCAGCGCCAGCGAGTTGTCGCGGCTGCCGTCGTTGGTGAAAAGGATTTCGTACGGCTTGCCGGACTTGTCGAGCACCGCGGTCAGGCGCAGGAACAGCGCCGGCAGGTTTTCCTGCTCGTTGTACACCGGGATGACCACGCTGACATATGGCTTCGCCACGTCATTTCCTCTTGAACAAATCCGCCATCGCGGCGACCGCCCGGTCCTGGTCGGCGTCGCTCAGGCCCGGGAACAACGGCAGGCTGACGATGCGTTCGCCGATGCTTTCGGCGTTCGGAAAATCGCCGGGCTTGAAGCCGTAGCGCTCGCGATAATAAGGATACAGATGCACCGCGCGGTAGTGCAGGCCGGTGCCGATGTTACGCTCCTTCATGCCCTGCATGAAGGCGTCGCGGTCCATGCCCGCGGCCGCGGGATTGATCAGCGGCGCGTACAGGTGCCAGGCATGGCGATGGGCGAATGCCGGCGTGCCGGGCCGGGTCCACTGCGGCCAGTCGGTGAAAATCTTCTGATACCGCAACGCCAGCTCGGTGCGGCGCTTAATGAAACCGTCGAGCGCCGGCAGTTGATGCAGGCCGAGCGCGGCCTGGATGTCCATCATGTTGTACTTGTAGCCCGGCGTGACGATCTCGTAGTGCTGCGACCCGGTCTTGCCGAAACGGTTCCACGCCTCGCGGTCCATGCCGTGGAAGCGCAGCAGTGCGATTTTCCCGGCCAGTTTGTCGTCGCGCGTGACCACGCAGCCGCCCTCGCCGGTGGTCATGTTCTTGTTCGGGTGGAAACTGAACACCTGGGTATCGCCGAAGGCGCCGATGCGCTTGCCCTTGTATTCCGTGCCGATGGCGTGGGCCGCATCTTCGATCACGCGCAGGCCATGTTTGTTCGCCAGTTCGTACAGCGGATCGAGGTCCACCGGCAAGCCGGCAAAATGCACCGGCATGATGGCGCGCGTGCGTTTCGTGATCGCCTTAGCAAGCCTGGTGACATCCATGTTGTACGTATCGGGCTCCACGTCCACCAGCACCGGCTTGCCGCCGGTAAGCACGATGGTGTTGAGCGTGGCGGCGAAGGTCATCGGCGTGGTGATCACTTCGTCGCCGGGCTTCAATTCGAGCGCGAGCAGCGCCAGGTGCAACCCGGCCGTGGCGGAAGACAGGGCGAGCGCGTGCGGTGCATTGAAGTAGCGCTTGAGATCTTCCTCGAATTTCTTGACCCGCGGGCCGGTGGTAATCCAGCCGGATTCCAGACAGGCCACGACTTCGGCGATGGCTTCGCGGCTGATAGAAGGCCGTGAGAACGGCAGGAATTCGTCGGACATGTATGTGCCTAGCTGCGGGTGACCAGATAAACCCCGGCGATGATGATAAGAATGCCGGTGATACGCGTCAGCGAAAGATTTTCCTGGAACAGGTAGTAGCCGGCGACGGCGTTGACGATGTAACCCACCGACAGCAACGGGTAGGCAAAGCTCACCTCGACGCGCGACAGCACCAGCAGCCACACCGCCACGCTCACCACGTAGGCGAACAGGCCGGCGAGCACGAACGGGTTGGCCACCACCTGCACGCCGATGGGCACGACATTCGCCCAGGCGAACTCGAAGTAGCCGATGCGGCGCATGCCTTCCTTGAGCAGCAGCTGCGCGCCGGCGTTGAGCAATACGCCCAGCATGATCAGCGGCAGATAGTTCACGGTTGGTCCGTCCTGTTGGTCACCAGCACGTTCGATCCGGTTTGCGCGAGCAGCTGAAACTGGCCGCGCCCCTCGGCGCGGAGTTTGTCATAGTTGCCGCGCCCGGTCAGCAGGTAGGCCCGCTGCGGCCCGTTCCAGCGGCGCTGGAACGCGGCTTCGTCGATCATCCAGCCGCTCACATCCTCGACCCCGGAGCCGAAACGCAGCTCACCTTTCCAGTCGACCACGGTGATACGCCGCTCGAGATACACCGGCAGGTCCTGGTAATACTCGCGATAGGTCATGACCTCGTCGCCGGCCTGCAGGCGCGCCTTCAGGATCAACGCCAGTTCCTTGACCGAACGCTGGTGATCCAGAAACACGAAACCCCGGTCGACCACGGCCAGGAACAGCGCCGAGGTCAGCACCAGCGCCACGACGGTCCAGAGCGGGCGACGCAGGAAACCGACCGTGAACGGCACCAGCGCCGTGGCCAGCAGGCTGCCCAGAATCACCCAGGCGTAGTCGCCGAACACCGCGGCGTATTCCGCCACGCGCGGCCGGTCCGGCGTGCTCTGCGGAACAAACACCAGCACCAAGGCCAGCAGGAATCCGAGCGCGAGCAACGTCCAGGTTCCGGCGCGCAGGCTCGCGGACGAAGCCTGATCCCAATGCAGTGCGAGATAACGCGCCACCAGCAGCGCCAGCGGCGGCAGGATCGGAAGAATGTAGGGAACCAGCTTGGAATCGGAAAACGAGAAAAACGCGAATACCAGACCTACCCACAGCATGAGAAAAATCGCTTCGCGATGATCGCGGCGCGCCTGCCATGACGCCGGCCAGCTCTTCGTCAGCGCCTGCGCCAGGTACGCGGTCCAGGGATAGAAACCCGCGAGCAGCACCGGGATGAAAAACCAGGCCGGCTGATAGCGGTCGTGCACCTTAGTCAGGTAACGCTGGAAATGTTCGTGGATGAAATAGAACTGCGCGAATTCCGGATTGGCGCGCGCCGCCGCGATATGCCACGGCGCGGCGATGATCAAGAACAAAACCAGCCCGGAAGGAAGATAAATTGATTTAAGCAGCCGCCATTCGTTCAGGATCAGGATCCACGCGCCGATCACCATGGCCGGGATCACCATGCCGATGAGCCCCTTCGCCAGGGTGGCGAGCGCGGCGCAGGCATAGAAGGCCCAGAAATAATTCCGGCGTGCGTGGCCAGGCGGTTCGCGCGTGCCGAGCAGGAACGCGAACAGCGCCACCGTGAGCAGCGCCGACACCGCCATGTCGAGCGTGATCGCACGCCCGAGAAAATAATGCAGCGGCGCGGTCGCGAGCATCGCCGCCGCGATCAGGCCGGTGCGCCGGTCGTACAGCCGCCGCCCGGTCACGTACACCGCGAGGCAGCCGATGAGAGCGAACGCCGCCGGCCACAGGCGCATGGCCCATGCCTTCAGGCCGAACAGCCTGATCGCGCCGGCCTCGAGCCAGTAAAACAGGGCCGGTTTTTCGAAATATTTCACGCCATTGAGACGCGGCGTGACATAGTCGCCGGACACGGTCATCTCGCGCGAAATCTCGACATAGCGGCCTTCGTCCGGATGCCACAAGGCACGTTGGCCGAGTCCCCACCCGAAAAACACGGCGATCAACAGCGTCAGCAACAGCAGGTCGCGCCACCACGACGGCTCTGCCGGGGCAGAGGCCGTGGAGGGACGGAGTTGAGAGGCGAACATGCCGGGTGCGGTTCCTTGTGCCGAAGCGAATGATCGAATCCATTCGCGAGGGCGGATTATTCCAGAAATCCCCCGCGGAACCGAGTGAAAGTAGCCGCCGGCTCCCGTGGCGCAGGGCGACTCCCTTCCGAGGCGAAGCTCCTTCGAAGGGAGTACGCCGGGCTGCCACAGGAGACGACGTTCTTTGAGTCGCACTGGCTGCCACCGCCGAAAGAGCTATCGCCTCGGGCGGTGGCAGCCCCTTCGGAGACGGCGGCAGTAGCGCCCAAAAGAGCTTGGCTCATTGCGGCTACCTGCGCCCATTGCCGAAAGAGCATTCGCCTCGGGCACTGGGCACTACCATCGCGCGAACCAAGCCGCTATAGTTGACCGGATTTGTCGGATTAGAAACATGGGCCACACTCAGCACACCAATCGCCTCATCCACGAAACCAGTCCCTACCTCCAGCAGCACGCGCACAACCCGGTGGACTGGTATCCGTGGAGCGCGGAAGCACTCGACAAGGCGCGGCGCGAGGACAAACCGATCCTGGTGTCGATCGGCTACTCGGCCTGTCACTGGTGTCACGTGATGGAGCACGAATCGTTCGAGGACGAAGACGTCGCGCGCGTGATGAACGAGCTGTTCGTGTGCATCAAGGTCGACCGCGAGGAGCGTCCCGATCTCGACAAGATCTACCAGACCGCGCACCAGGTGCTGGCGCAGCGGCCCGGCGGCTGGCCGCTCAACATGTTCCTCACGCCCGACGACCAGATGCCGTTCTTCGGCGGAACCTATTTTCCCAAGACGCCCCGATACGGCATGCCCGGATTCATCGAGCTGCTGCGCCACGTCGCCGGCGTGTACACGCAGAAGCGCGACGCCATCCGCGAACAGAACGCTTCACTGCGCGATATTTTCGCGCGCCTGCAGCCCGAAGGCCCGGCGCCGGGCGTGCATCCCGGGCCGGAACCGCTCGACCAGGCGCAGGCCGAACTGCAGCGCCAGTTCGACGCGCGTTGGGGCGGCTTCGGCAGCGCGCCGAAATTTCCGCACCCCACCTCGATCGAGCTGTGCCTGCATCACTGGGAGAAAAGCGCGCGCTTGGGCAGTGAGGACGCACAGGCGCTGCGCATGGCGCGCGACACGCTCGCGGCCATGGCCCGCGGCGGACTCTACGACCAGATCGGCGGCGGCTTCTGCCGTTATTCGGTGGACGAGCGCTGGGAGATTCCGCACTTCGAGAAGATGCTGTACGACAACGCCCAGCTGCTGTCGCTCTACGCCGACGCCTGGCTCGCGACCGGCGATTCGCTTTTTCAGCGTGTTGCCGTCGAGACCGCGGAATGGGTGATGCGCGAGATGCAATCGCCCGACGGCGGTTACTACTCGGCGCTCGATGCCGACTCCGAAGGGCACGAGGGCAAGTTCTACGTGTGGACCGTGGACGAGATCCGCGCGCTGCTGACGCCCGAGGAATGGGAAACCGTCGAACGGCGTTTCGGCCTGAAGGGTACGCCCAATTTCGAAGGCTGGTGGCATCTCAACGTGCGCGCCGACTACGCGACCCTGGCGCTTGAACGCCAGTGCGCCGAAACCGAGATCGCGGCGCTGCTGGCATCGGCGCGCGGCAAGCTGTTCGCGGCGCGCGAGCGACGCGTACGCCCGGGACGCGACGAAAAAATCCTGACCGCCTGGAACGGCCTCATGATCCAGGGCATGGCGCGCGCCGGCCGGCTGCTGGGCCGGCCCGATTTCACCGCCTCGGCCGGGCGCGCGCTCGACTTCATCCGCGCGCGGCTGTGGCGCGACGGCCGCCTGCTGGCCACGCACAAGGACGGCAAATCGCACCTGAACGCCTATCTCGACGACCACGTGTTCCTGATGCAGGGAACGCTGGAACTGCTCGCCGCGCGCTGGTGCGGGGAGGAATTCGATTTCGCGCGCGCATTGGCCGACACCGTGCTCGAGCATTTCGAGGACGAGAGCCATGGCGGCTTTTATTTTACCGGCGACGATCACGAGAAACTCGTGTACCGGCCCAAGCCGGCTGCGGACGACGCCATTCCCTCGGGTAACGGCGTCGCCGCGCTCGCGCTGCTGCGGCTCGGTCACGTGCTCGGGGATCTCAACTATCTGCACGCCGCGGAGCGCACGCTGGAGGCGCTGTACTCGACCATTCGCCAACAGCCTTCGGTACACGGGGCGCTGCTGCTGGCGCTGGAGGAACTGCTCGACCCGCCGCAGACCGTGGTGCTGCGCGGCACGCCCGAAGCGATGCAATCCTGGCAGACGATCGCCGGCCGCCATTACCGTCCGCACCGGCTGGTGTTCGCAATTCCGGACAATGCTGAAAATCTCCCCGGCGTACTCGCCGAACGCAAGGCGGTGCACGGCGTCGCCGCCTACGTCTGTGCGGGCCATGCCTGCCAGGCGCCGGTCACAAATCTGGCGGACTTCGAGTCATTCCTGAACTAGCGGCGGGCTTCTCCGGGCATGGCATGCGCGTTATGCTGCCCGTGTCACACATTTCCGATCACGCAATCGAGGCGATCCTCATGGCAAAAACGCTGGCGGATTTCGTGCGCGAAGCGCAAACCCGGGTTCGCGCGATCAACGTCGGGGAGTTCGACGAAATGATCGAGAACCACGACGATCTCCTGATCGTTGACGTGCGCGAACCCGAGGAATTTCACCGCGGACACATTCCGGGGGCGCTGCTGGTTCCGCGCGGCGTGCTCGAATCCGTCGCGGACGCGACCGGCGATCGGGGCGTGGACCGGCTTCGCGCGGCGCGCGGGAACAGCATCGTGGTCTATAGCCATCACGACGCACGCAGCACGCTCGCCGCCGACGTGTTGCAGCAGATGGGTTTTGAAAAGGTCTATGCGCTCGCCGGCGGGATCGCGCAGTGGCAGGCGGAGGGTTTCGCGCTGGTCAGTGACTGAGGCTGGGCGCGTATTTTGCGGCTGGCGGTTTTCCCTTCATTTCAGCCGTTTCGTACGCATGCCGGAGTTCGTGGCATGGAATGTGCAGAAATTTCACCTAAGCTGAAAACAATCCCCGACCGCCAGGAATCCATCTCTTGCCCGACTCCGACATTCAATCCGTGCGCGCCTCCGAACAGGCGGTAATCGCTGCCGCGACGCCAGCGTCAGCAGGCATCGTGGCGCGACTGCGGCTTCTGTTCAGCGCGGTGCGCCGGCTCCAAGAGCGCGAGAAGTCACGCATCCGAGACGAGATCGCACAGATTCCCGGATTGATGGCGCTGTTGATGAAACCGCGCAACGGATTGAAATGGACCAGGGCGGAACGTGCGGAACTGCGGACGCAGCTGCGCCGCCTTTCGCGGCTCAGCCTTTATCTGGCAACGGCGGCTCTGCCCTTCACCAGCCTGACACTGCCGCTGGTGGCGTGGTGGCTGGACCGGCGTCAGCGCCGGCGTGAAGGCGATCCGTCCGGCAACATGACGTCCTGATTCCGCGTCAGCGGAAATACGAGACATAAACGTACAGCGCGCCGTAAAACACCAGCATCGCCAGAAGATTCCAGTGGCCGTTGTTGCGCCACAATACCTGCCAGTCGAAGAACCGCACCGCCGGATCGAACAGCCTGCCGAACGCGGGCAGAAAACGGTTCACGCGCGCGCGGTAATCGCGGTACGGCTGACCGAGAAGTTCCGTTAAACGCCGCTCTTCGCGCAGCACGCGGTTGACCATGTAAAAGTAGTAGAGCACGACATAGACGATCGTCACGTACCATTTACCCAGCAGCAGCACCGCACCGAGAATCAGGAAGAACCGGCCGAGGTACATCGGGTTGCGCACCAGCACGTACGGCCCGCGCGCGGTGAGCTGCTCGTTTTTCACCAGCGAAGCGAACGACCACAGCTGGATCGCCTCGCCGAACAGCGACACCAGGAATCCGAACGGCAGCAGCGCGGCGTCGGCCCTGACCGCCAGCCACGCCAGCAACGCCAGGGCCAGCACGTAACGCAACCGCAGAAACAGCTTGCGCGCGACCGGATGATTGAAAACCGCGTGAACCGCCTGAAGCATGGGCTGTGCCGGCCGTGAATGGGAAAGGGCGTGATTATTGAGGCGGCATGCATCCGTTGGCAAGCGTTACGGCGATGAATTTTCACCACGGCGCCGGACCGGGCCCCAGTGTTACGGCGGATCGACATCCGGGATCCCGACGAAAGCGGCGGAAAACATGAAAAAACCGCCCGGAAAATATACAATGCGCGCCGTTATTTTTTCGCCACCCACTGCCCATGCCCGATTATTCCGCCTCGCCGCAATGCAACGTCTTCTGGGCGCGGTTTTTTCCGTTCCTGCGCTGGTGGCCGCGGGTCAACCGCGAGACCCTGCGCGCCGACCTGATGGCCGGCTTCACCGGCGCGGTGGTGGTGCTGCCGCAGGGCGTGGCGTTCGCCATGATCGCCGGGCTGCCGCCGGTCTACGGCCTGTATTCGGCCATGGTGCCGCCGATCATCGCCGCCCTGTTCGGCTCGTCGCGGCACCTGATCTCCGGCCCGACCACGGCCATCTCGATCGTGGTGTTCGCGACCGTGTCGAAATTCGCCGAACCGGGCAATGCCCAATTCATCGGCATGGCGCTGACGCTCACGTTCCTCGCCGGCGTCTACCAGCTGGCGCTGGGCCTGGCGCGCATGGGCGCACTGGTCAATTTCGTGTCGCACTCGGTGGTGGTCGGCTTCACCGCGGGCGCGGCGATCCTGATCGGCACCAGCCAGCTGAAGCATTTCCTCGGCATCAACATCCCCGCGGGCGAATCGTTCCTGCACACGTGGCAGGACATATTCCGCCAGATACACAACGTCAATCCCTACGTCACCGCCATCGCCGCCGCGACCCTGATCTCGGGCGTGCTGTTCATGCGCTTCAGGCCGCGCTGGCCGGGCATGCTGTTCGCCATGATCCTCGGCAGCGGGCTGGCGGCGCTGCTCGCGTATGAAACCAGGGAAATCCGCCTCGTCGGCGAACTGCCGGCGCAGCTGCCGTCGTTCTCCCTGCCCGACCTGTCGCTCAAGTCGCTGAAGCTGCTCGGCAGCGGCGCGCTCGCCATCGCCATGCTCGGACTGGTCGAGGCGGTGTCGATCGCCCGGTCGGTCGCGCTCAAGTCCGGCCAGCGCATCGACGGCAACCAGGAATTCATCGGCCAGGGCCTAGCCAACGTCGTCGGCAGCTTCTTCTCGAGCTACGCGTCCTCCGGCTCGTTCACGCGCAGCGGCATCAACTACACCGCCGGCGCGGTCACGCCGATGGCGGCGATCTTCGCCGCCGTGTCGCTGGCGCTGATCGTGCTCATCGTCGCACCGCTCGCGGCGCACCTGCCGATCGCGGCCATGGCCGGCATCCTGCTGATCGTGGCCTACCGCCTGATCGATTTTCACCATATCGCCAACATCCTGCGCACCAGCAAGCGCGAAACCGCCGTGCTGTTAACCACGTTCCTGGCCACCCTGTTCGTCGAGCTGGAATTCGCGATTTACGTCGGCGTGATGCTGTCACTGGTGATCTACCTGATGCGCACCTCGCGCCCCGGCATCGTCACGCGCACGCCCGACCCGAACTCTCCGGGACGGCATCTGGTCACCGACCCGAAGCTGCCCGAGTGCCCGCAGCTCAAGATCGTGCGCGTCGACGGCTCGCTGTTCTTCGGCGCCGTGGACCACGTGCAGAACGAGTTTCAGCGATTCCTCATGCAGAACCCGGGCCAGAAGCATCTGATGATCATCGGCAACGGCATCAACTTCGTCGACATCGCCGGCGCCGAAATGCTGGTGCAGGAGGCGAATCGCCGCCGCAGCCTGGGCGGCGGCGTGTACCTGAGCAAGGTGAAGGAAGAGGCCTGCCGGATCCTGAAGCGCGGCGGGTTCGTCGACAAGCTCGGCGACGAGCATATCTTCGTCACCAAGGCGGATGCCATCCAGAGCATCTTCAGGCGACTCGATCGCTCCATCTGCGAGCGCTGTGACAAACGGATTTTCCTGGAGTGCCAGGGCGTCGAGTACAAGGGAGATAAACCGCTGGCGGCCGGGAAAACCGCGACGGTCAACTGACTACCACGCCTCAGTCGAATCGGTCAGCCAACACCAGGGCCCAGACGATCACCACCAGCAGCAACGACACGAACACCGCCGCCGAACCCAGGTCCTTGGCGCGGCCGGAAAGCTCGTGCGGTTCGCTGCCGACGCGGTTCACCGCCGCCTCGATCGCCGAGTTAAGCAGTTCGACGATCAGCACCAACACCAGGCTACCCACCAGCAGCGCGCGCTCGACGCCGTCGTTCCCGAGCCAGAATCCGAGCGGCGCCAGCACCACGAACAGCGCCAGTTCCTGGCGGAACGCCGCTTCGTTCTTGAACGCGGCCGCGAGGCCGGCGGCGGAATAACTCGCCGCGCGCATCACGCGCCACAGGTCGAACAGGCCGTTTGGCGAGGCCATCGGTTAGCCGGCCGGCTTCCAGGTGAGGTCGAGTTCGCGCGCCGCGCGCACGTCGTCCAGGCGCTTCACCGGCAGCGTGTGCGGTGCGCCCTTGACGACGTCGGGGCTGGAACGCGCCTCGCGCACGATTTCCTGCATCGCGGCGATGAAGCGGTCGAGCTCGTCCTTGGCCTCGGTTTCGGTCGGCTCGATCAGATGACACTCCGGCACCAGCAGCGGGAAATACGTCGTGGGCGCGTGGAAGCCCTTGTCGAGCAGACGCTTGGCGACATCCATGGCACTCACGCCGGTTTCATCCTTGAGCTTTTTGAAAGTCAGCACGAACTCGTGCGTGGCGCGGCGTTTCGGGAACGCCATGTCGAAACCGCGTTTCGCGAGTTCCGCCATGATGTAGTTGGCATTGAGCGTCGAGTACTCGGCCACGCGGTGCATGCCCTCGCGTCCGAGCAATCGGGCGTATACGTAAGCACGCAGCAGCACGCCGGCGTTGCCCATGTTGGCCGACAGCCTTCCGATCGTCTGCGGACGAGTCTTTTCGGTCTCCCACAGATACTTGTCCTGCACCTTGCCCACGATCGGCACCGGCAGGAACGGCTCGAGCCGGTTGCCCGCCGCCACCGGTCCGGCACCCGGTCCGCCGCCGCCGTGCGGCGTGGAGAAGGTCTTGTGCAGGTTCATGTGAATCACGTCGAAACCCATGTCGCCCGGCTTCACGCGTCCGAGAATCGCATTCAGGTTGGCGCCGTCGTAGTACAGCAGGCCGCCGGCCTCGTGCACGATTCTGGCGATTTCCTGAATCTTGCGCTCGAACACGCCGAGCGTGGACGGATTCGTCAGCATCAGCCCCGCCGTCTGCGGTCCCACCGCGGCTTTCAATGCCTCGATTTCCACGTCGCCGTTGGCGTCGGTCGGAATCTCGCGCACCGTGTAACCGCACATCACCGCCGTCGCCGGGTTGGTGCCGTGCGCGGCGTCGGGGACAAGGATTTCGGTGCGCGCCTTGTCGCCACGTGAGTCATGATACGCACGAATCATGGCGACACCCGCGAACTCACCCTGCGCGCCGGCGAGCGGCGTGAGCGACACCGCCTTCATGCCGGTGACGTCCTTCAGCATTTCCTGCAATTCGTACATGCACGCAAGGAACCCCTGACCGGTGGATTCCGGCGCGTACGGATGGCGTCCGAGCAGGTTCGGCAGCATCGCCAGCTTGTTGCAGGCGCGCGGATTGTATTTCATGGTGCAGGAACCGAGCGGATAGAAATGCGTGTCGATCGAAAAGTTCAGCTGCGACAACTTCGTGTAATGCCGCACCGCCTGCATCTCGGACACTTCCGGCAGCAACGGACGTTTTTTCCGGCGGAATTTTTCCGGGATGTCCTTCACCTCGGCTTTTGCCAAGGGGGCCTGGGAGTAATTGCGGCGGTTGGGTTGGGATTGTTCGAATATCAGCATATTTGCTTCACTCTAACGTTCTCTGTCGAGCGGGCTTCGCCCGCGGTATTTGAATCTGGGATGCTCCGCCCCCGACCCAGGGTGACTTTCTTTGCTCGTGCAAAGACAATTTTGCCGGGAGCAAAATTGGGCGCGCATAGCGCGCCCGCAGGGCCCGCGCCAGGGATGGCGCGGTCCAAAGTCACCAAAGAAACACGTGGCCCCGGAGCGCGCGAAATCCTCCTCCGTATCCTCGCCCCACCGGGCGCTCGACCAACTCGGAGGGGGGTGCCGCGCCATCCGGGCGTGCTTTCTTTTCGTCCCTTTTCTTTGCACGAGCAAAGAAAAGTCACCTGCCGTGGGTCAACCACCCACAAGTAATACGCGGCCGCAGGCCGCTCGACAACAACACTCTCCCAGATTGCGCTACGCTTCATCCGGGCTACAAATTGGTTTGGTGGGCGATGCCCACCCTGCATTTAATAATTTCCATTCCTTTTCTTTGCGCCCTTTGCGTCTTTGCGTTGAAAATTCATACAACTCTCACTTCAATGCGGCCAGCGCCTTGTCGTAATTCGGTTCATTCTTGATTTCCGGCACCAGCTCGGTGTGCACGACCTTGTTGTTCTCGTCGATCACGACGATGGCGCGCGCGGTGATGCCGGCGAGCGGGCCGTCGGTGATCAGCACGCCGTAGTCCTTGGCGAAGTGGCGGTCGCGCATCATCGACAGCGATTTCACCTTGTCGGTGTTCTCGGCGGCGCAAAAACGCTTCATCGCGAACGGCAGGTCGGCCGAGACGATCAGCATCACCGTGTTCGGGTGCTTGGTGGCCTGTTCGTTGAACTTCTTGGTGGACAGGGCACAGGTCGGCGTGTCGAGGCTGGGCACGATATTGAGCAGTTTCTTCTTGCCCTTGAAATCGGCGAGCGACAGGTCCTTGAGATCGGCGTCCGTGAGCTTGAAGTCCGGCGCCGGGCTGCCGACCTTGGGCAGGTCGCCATTGGTGTGGATGGGGTTACCACCGAGTTTGATCTGGGCCATGATTGTGTCTCCTTGAATTAGGCATTGGGGTTTGTTTTGACTGCGCACGGCGGATCGAGCCGGCGCCGGCTTACGATGCGTTCCAGATGGAACGCATATTGATTGATATCCTCCGGCGTGCGGGTTTCGGTCGCGCACAGCAGCAGCGACTGGCCGAGGTGCGGGTAATGCTCGGTCAGATCGTAGCCGCCGAGTATGCCCTGGGCCTCGAGTGCGCGCAGCGTTTCCGATACCGGGGCATCCAGCCGCAGCACCACTTCGTGGAACACCGGGTGATTGAACACACGCGTCACACCTTTGATGGCCGTAAGCTTTTCGATGAGCGCCAGCGTATTCGCATGCGACGCGCGGGCGACACGTTCGAGCCCCTCCGGCCCCAGCAGCGCCATGTAAATGGTCGAAGCCGTGACCACCAGGCCCTGGTTGGTGCAGATATTCGAGGTCGCCTTGGAGCGGCGGATATGCTGCTCGCGCGCCTGCAGGGTCAGGGTAAATCCCGGTCTGCCGTCCTTGTCCACGGTTCGCCCGATGATGCGCCCCGGCATCTGCCGCACCAGCGCTTCCTTGCAGCACATGAAACCATAATAGGGGCCGCCGGAGGACAGCGGCGCGCCCAGCGGCTGGCCCTCGCCTACGGCGATGTCAGCACCCTTGGCGCCCCACTCGCCCGGCGGCGTCAGCAGCGCCAGCGCCGTGGGATTCACTAGCCCGATGACGAGCATGCCGTGCGCGTGTGCCCAGTCGGTGAGCGCGTCCACCTCTTCCAGCACGCCGAAGAAATTGGGCTGCGGGATCACCAGCGCGGCGAACTCGCCGCCTTCGTATGGCTTGAGCGAATCCGGAATGATGTTGCCGCATTCCATGCACAACGGAATTTCCACCAGCTCGATGTTCTGGTTCGCGACGATGGCGTGCACGACCCGACGGTAAATCGGATGCACTGTGGACGGCATGAGGATCTTGCGCGCCTTCTTGTGTGCGCGCACCGCCATCAGCACCGCTTCCGCGAGGCCCGAAGCGCCGTCGTAGAGCGAGGCATTCGAGACGTCCATGCCGGTGAGCGAGGACATCATGGTCTGGTATTCGTACAGTAGCTGCAGCGTGCCCTGACTGGCCTCGGCCTGATACGGCGTGTACGCGGAGTAGAACTCGCCGCGCGTGACGATCTCCCACACTGCCGCCGGAATATGGTGCTCGTAGACGCCGGCGCCGATGAAATTGATATACGCTCCATCCTGATTGGCGCGCGCCTGCATCAGGCGCGTGACTTCCATCTCGCTCAGGCCTTCCGGCACCTGCGTCAGCTTGCCGGCGCGGAGTCTTTCGGGGATCTCATCGAAGAGTTGGTCAATCGAATTGACGCCGATGCTTTTCAGCATCGCCTTTACATCGGCGTCGGTATGCGGAATGAACGGCATAATTAAATCCTAATGCGGAGTTCGGAATTCGGAGTGCGGAATGAAATGCATTTTATATTCCGCATTCCACACTCCGCACTCCGCATTTTGTTCATCTCAGTGTTTTTCAGCGGCCACGAGCGCCTCGTAGGCCTTGGCGTCGAGCAGCGCGTCGACTTCGGCCTTGTTCGCAGGTTTGAGGCGAAACATCCAGCCGGAACCATAAGGGTCCTTGTTCACGGTCTCGGGCGAATCGGCCAGCGCGCTGTTGGCCTCGACGATCTCGCCGCTGACCGGCGCATACACGTCGGAAGCGGCCTTCACCGATTCCACCACGCCGCACTCCTTGCCGTTCGTGACCTTGGTCCCGGCCGTCGGCAGGTCCACGAACACCATGTCGCCCATGAGGTCCTGGGCGTGATGCGTGATGCCCACGGTGACGCTGCCATCGGCGTTTGGCTTAACCCATTCGTGCGATTTCGTGTACTTCAGGTCTTTTGGAATATTGCTCATGGTTTTATCTCACTTTTAGAGGCAGCTTTTGCCATTGCGGACAAACGGATAGTTGACGACGCGCACCGTGGCGGGCTTGCCGCGCAGGTCCACGGTGCAGCGATCACCGATCTTGACGGCGGCCGGCACGCGCGCGAAAGCGATGGATTGTTCCAGCGTTGGCGAGAAACTGCCGCTGGTGATCTCGCCCTCACCGGCGCCGTTACAAACGACTTTCTGATGGTTGCGCAGCACACCCTTACCTTCGAGTAGCAGTCCCACCAGCTGACGCGGCACGCCCTGGGCCTTCTGTCTGTCCAGCACCTCGCGGCCGATGAATTTGCGATCGGCCGGCTCCAGTGCCACGGTCCAGGCCAGACCTGATTCCAGTGGCGTGGTGGTTTCGTCCATGTCCGAGCCGTAGAGATTCATGCCGGCCTCGAGTCGCAGCGTGTCGCGCGCGCCGAGCCCGATGGGGGGCACACCAGCCTCGTGCAGCATCTGCCAGGTGAACGGCGCGGCCTTGGACGGGAGAATGATTTCGAATCCGTCTTCGCCGGTATAACCGGTGGTGGCGATGAACAGTTCGCCCACGGTGACGGCGTGAAACGGCTTGAGCGCGCCGGCCGGGGCGCGCAGCGCCTCGCCCAGGGCCTGATAAACCTTCTCTTTCGCATTCGGCCCCTGTACTGCGATCATCGCCATGTCGTTGCGCGGCGTGACCGTGAGCCCACCGAATTCTTTCGCGGCGGCATTGATCCAGGCCATGTCCTTGTCGCGCGTGGCCGCGTTCATGACCACGCGGAACCACTGGTCGTCCATGTAATAGACGATGAGGTCGTCGATCACGCCGCCCTTCGCCGTGAGCATGCAACTGTACAGCGCCTTGCCTTGGGTCTTGAGCTTGTCGACGTTGTTGGCCAGCAGCAGCCGGAAAAAGTCGCGCACGTTGGCACCCTTCACGTCGACCACGTTCATGTGCGAGACGTCGAACATGCCGCAGTCTTTTCGGACCTTGTGGTGCTCCTCGATCTGGGAGCCGTAGTGCAACGGCATGTCCCAGCCGCCGAAGTCGACAATCTTGGCGCCCATCTTGAGATGGTTTTCGTATAACGGTGTACGGTGTCCCATAAAGACCTATATGAAATCCAGCCACAGAGGACACAGAGCACACAGAGTTTCAAAAATTTTCATCTCCGTGTCCTCTGTGGTTAAGCTTCTTCTTTAAGAAA
>JACXTT010002669.1_pt1 | contig 28032 bp, 23 predicted proteins | sample 9270951 | NCBI WGS metagenome assembly JACXTT01 (sample SAMN15532306, study PRJNA645909) | rock metagenome | isolation source: weathered quartz diorite | place: Puerto Rico | collected 2017-06-21 | reverse complement strand
TGGCTAATCTTCGCATTGCCCCCAGGAGAGGCCGCGTTCCACCCGGCCGGTGAGAACGGTCCGCATGAGCTCTATCTTATGTGCGACAGCTTGAAAGCGGACATGGCTTCACTCGCGAAGAAGGGTGTGAAATGCTCAAAGATCGAAGAAGCGCGATGGGGCTCTATTACGAAGATGAAATTGCCCGGTGGAGGGGAGATTGGGCTGTATCAGCCGAAGCATCCGACGGCGTTGGGGCTTGGAGTGAAATGAGGCACTCGACGAATTAGAACGCCAGCAGAGCAGGCGCACAGCCAGAGTGACTGTGCCACTCAGAAAGGAAAGAATTTAGCGCAGAAGGCTCGGAGAACGCAGAGTTGAAAGAGAAGAGGGTCGAAGATTGACGACAGGGGCTGACGGCAAGAAGAGCAGGCCTGCCGAGGCAGGCAGGGTGTTGAGCGGGATGCGGCCGACGGGGCGGCTGCATATCGGGCATTATTTTGGGGCGCTGCAGAATTGGGTGCGGCTGCAGAATGATCCGGCGTATGAGTGCTTTTACTTTATTGCGGATTGGCATGCGCTGACAAGCGATTACGCGGATGCGTCAGCGATTGCGGAGAATACGCTGCAGATCATGATGGATTATCTGGCGGCGGGGTTGGATCCGCAGAAGAGCGTGATTTTTCAGCAGTCGGCAATTCCGGAACATGCGGAGTTGCATTTGTTGTTGTCGATGGTGACGCCCCTCGGATGGCTGGAGCGGGTGCCGACGTATAAGGAGGCGCTGGAGAACGTTAGGGACAAGGATCTGCACAATTACGGGTTCCTGGGGTACCCAGTGCTGCAGACGGCGGACATTGTGATTTACAGCAAAGATGGGGCGCCGCTGATCGTGCCGGTGGGGGAGGACCAGGTTTCGCACGTGGAGATTTCCCGCGAAATTGTACGGCGTTTCAACCTCTTTTATGGATTCGAACTGGACGAGGTTCTGCGGAGCAAGAGTTCGGCGGGCCTTTGCGGAAACTTCTGCCTCGCCTTGGGAATTCATGGAAATACGCTCTCCATGCTCGATTTTCCGCTGGGATCGGAGAAGTGGGCCGAGTTTGTCTCGCGCGTGAGAGCACGCATATTAGAAATAGGAATTGATAACGCTATTGAACACCTGAAGGCCGGGGCAGTGGCGGACATGGTCAAGTTTGCTCCGGTTTTGCAGGAGCCGGAAGTAAAGCTGACGCTGACGCCGAAGATCCCCGGGACGGACGGGCGGAAGATGTCGAAGAGTTACGGAAACGCGATTACGCTGAGCGAAAGCGACGCGGAAATTCGGGCGAAGACGAAGGTGATGGTTACCGATCCGGCGCGGAAGCGGCGGACGGACCCTGGAAATCCGGACGTGTGTCCCGTGTATGACTGGCATAGACTGTTCTCGACGCGAGAAACGCTGAAATGGGCGGCGGAGGGTTGCCGGACAGCGGGAATTGGTTGCATCGAGTGCAAGGCGAAGATGGCGGATCATTTGATTGAGTGGATTGCGCCGGTGCGGGAACGACGAGTCGACTATGAGAAGCATCCCGGGCGGGTGCTGGAGATTTTAGATGAGGGATCGAAGAAGGCGCGGAAGGTGGCGAAGGGGACGATGGAGCGGGTGAGGGAGGCGGTTTTTGGGTGGGAGAAAAAACGAGACGAAATCAGAAATAACTCAGTAATTAGATAAGTAAATAACTAGGAAATAGAATGGCGACGCCGTACAAAATAAATATACCGATGTATGAAGGGCCGCTGGACCTGCTGCTGGATTTGATCAAGCAGCAGAAGATGAATATTCACGATATTCAGATTTCGAAGATCACGGCGCAATACCTCGATTACCTGCACAAGCTGGAAGAGCTGGACGTGGATGTGTCTTCGGAATTTATTTATATGGCGGCGACGCTAATTTACATCAAGAGCAAGATGCTGCTGCCGTCGGACCCGCTGGCGGGACCCGAAGAGGCGACGGATCCGCGGGCGGATCTGGTGCAGCGCTTGGTGGAGCACGAGAAGTTCAAGAATGCAGCTCAGCTTTTGTATCAGAAGCAGCAGATTGAAGAGAATGTGTGGTCGAAGCCAGACAAGTCGCTCTATAACGACGAAGGGACCGAGGGCGATTTGGTGGTTTCGCTCGTGGATTTGGTGAGAGTGTTTCAGCAGGTGCTGGAGCGGCGGAAGGAAGTGTCGCGGATCGAGCTGCGGCACGAAGAGTTTACAGTGGCGCAGATGATCGCGCAGATCCGGGCGCAGATTCTGGCGAGCGCGGACAATGCGGTGAATCTGGTGAAGTTTTTTGAGGCTTGTCCTTCGCGGCACGCGATGATTGTGGCGTTTTTGGCGGTGCTGGAGATGGTGAAGCTCCAGGCGGTGGCGCTGGCGCAGGAAAAGCAGTTTGGGGAGATTCTGGTGCGGAAACATAAGATGTTTGATCTGGCGTTTGATGAGGCGGGAGGGATCAAGCAGATTAATGAGGAGTACAAATGAGAGGAAGTTGAAAGTTGAAGGTCAAAAGTTAAAAGAAGGAAAAGGATTAAACACAGAGGGCACAGAGGACGGACGCAGAGAGCGCGGAGAAGAGTTAGAGCCGAGACGCTGAGGGCGCAGAGGATTCGCAGAGAAAAAGAGGAAAAGAACCGGCCTGAAGACTGGCCACTACGAAGAAGAAGATTATGACTAACGAAGAGAGAAGAGCGGCGTTGGAAGCGATTATTTATGCGGCGGATGAGCCGGCGACGATCGAGCAACTGGCGAGGGCGCTGGGGGAAGAGAAATTGGCGGTGCAGGCTTCGCTGGATGAGCTGGTGGCGAGCTATGCGAGCGAAGAGCGCGGGATCGAAATTCGCAAGGTGGCGGGCGGATACAAACTGTTCACCAAGGCGCAGCAGCATGACGTGGTGCGGCGGTTCATCAAGAGCTTGCGGCCGCCGTTGAGGCTGTCGATGCCGGCGCTGGAGACGCTGGCGGTGATTGCGTATAAGCAGCCGGTGACTTCGCCGGAGATTTCGGAGATCCGCGGAGTGAATACGGCGGGGGTGATCAGCACGCTGCTGGACAAACATTTGATTACGACGGCGGGTCGGAAGGAAGTGATGGGGCGACCGATCCTTTATAAGACATCAAAGGAGTTTTTGCTGCGGTTTGGATTGAGCGATTTGGATGAGCTGCCGAGTTTGAAGGAGTTTGAGGCGCTGGCACGGGAAGCACTGGGGAGCGATGAGGCGTTTGCGCCGGCGGAAGAAGGGGCGACGAGCGAGGAGAATTTTCAAAGTGCGGAGGCAGCGAGCGCGAAGATGGAAGAGCGCGAGGAATTGCTGGAAGAGACAGCAGCGAATAATGAGGGGATGCCGGAGGCGGAGAGCGGCAAGGTACCAAAGGCAGCGACGGCGGGGGAGTGAGGAGACGAAGTAAGGCTTGGCGAATCATTCTCCGATTTGCCGCGCCGGGCCTGGCGACCAGCGCTTTATACCTGGCGTATCAGGTCTTAACGGATTCCTCGTCTCCGAATAATTCGTCGGATGCGGTATTCATTGTTTTGTGTCCCGCGTCTCTCTTACTTGCACCGTTGTTCGCTTGGTTCTTCGAAGCTGCTGCGGTGGGTACAGCTCTTTTTTATGTCTTGTGGTCGTTCGTTGGATTAACCAATGCTGTGTTGTATGCGTTCATCGGAGCGGCCTACGTGGGTTTGCGACAAAAGCCACAGGGACCCCGGCGGGCTGAGGTGCATGGTCAGGGAGTAAGAACGGTACGCCTCAGAAGACGGGCACTCCAAAGGCAAGCGAAAAAAGACATGGAAGAGCGACTGCAAAAGATTATTGCGCGGGCGGGGATTGCTTCGCGGCGGCATGCGGAGCTGCTGATCCTCAGCGGACAGGTGAAGGTGAACGGGCGCGTGGTGCGGGAGCTCGGGACGAAGGCGGATGCGGCGAAAGACCGGATTGAGGCGGCGGGACGAGTCGTCGAAGCGAAGGAGGGACGGCGGGTGTACATTTTGTTGAACAAGCCGCCGGAAGTGGTGTCGGCAATGGCGGACCCGGAAGGGCGGAAGACGCTGCGAAACTTTTTGCGGGGATTGCCGGAGCGCGTGTTTCCGGTGGGGAATCTCGAGTATGCGGCATCTGGGCTGGTGTTCATGACAAATGACGGCGACCTGGCGGCGCAGATGCTGAAGCAGTGGGCGCACCTGGAGCAGGTCTATCACGTCAAAGTGAAAGGAATGCTGACGCTGCCGGACCTGGAGCGGCTGGGAAAAGAGATTGGCGTACGGATGCAAACGGTGAGGCAGCCGGACGCATCGCGGGGACGTGCCCGCCACGGCGGGCAGGCGGCGAATTTCTGGTATGAGGTGCGGATGCGGGATTCGAAAAAGGAAGAGATGCGGCGCGTGCTGGTCAAGGAGCAGCATCCAGTGGAGAAGTTGAAGCGCATCGGGCTGGGACCGCTGACGGTGGAAGGAATACCGCGGGGAAGATACAGAATGTTGCAGGAGCGGGAAGCATTGGAGTTGAGACAGGGGATGAGAGGAAGTAAGGAGGTAAGGAAAGGCGAAGAGGGATCAACACAGAGACGCCCCGACAGGGTCGGAGTAAACGCGGGACGCGGAGAAGAAAGAAATAGAAAGTAGAAGAGAAAATCACCGGTCTTCCCGGCAAAAGTCGCCGAGACGCAAAAACCGGCCGTATCGCCAAGACCGCATGGCCGGTGCCCGAAATGAATTTCTTCTCGTAGCGGGCGAAGACGTCGCCAAGACAGCGCGCATTGGCGATTAGGGTTGGTTCGAAACATCCGAGCTGATGGAAAAGCGGGAGCAAGCTCCCGAACTCCAAGGGAGAGAGGCCTCACCCCTCAAGGGGTGAGCTACGGCCTCGCAGGGAAATTCACGCCGATGGGATTGGAAAGACTGCAGAAAATCATGGCGGCTCGCGGGGTTGCGTCGCGGCGCAAAGCCGAGGAGATGATTACAGCGGGGCGGGTGACGCTCAACGGGGCCGTGGTGACGCAGCTGGGTACAAAGGCCGATGCGGAGCGGGACGTGATTTGCGTGGACGGCAAGCCGCTGAGAGGCCGGGAGCGGCTGCTGTATTTCGTGCTCAACAAACCGAAAGGCTATGTGACGACGGTGAGCGATCCCGAGGGGCGGCCGACCGTGATGGGCCTGATGAAAAAATGCCCGGAGCGTGTATATCCCATAGGGCGGCTGGACTATGCCAGCGAAGGTTTACTTTTGATGACCAACGACGGGGCGCTGGCGCAGAAGTTGATGAAGGCGGGTTCGCACGTGCCGAAGACGTATCTGGTGAAAATCAGCGGGAAGCCGGAGGAGAAGGCGATCCAGCGTTTGCGAGAGGGAATTACTATTGAGCTGGAGGACGGGAAGCTGGTGAAGACTTCGCCTGCGAAAATTCGCCTCGTGGAAAATGGGACCAATCCCTGGTATGAGGTGATCTTGATCGAAGGGCGCAATCGGCAGATTCGGAGAATGTTTCAGCGAGTAGGATTTAATGTAGAAAAGATCAGGCGGGTGCGGCTGGGACCGTTGGTTTTGGATGTTCCGCCGGGGAAATTTCGCCCGTTGACGAAGGGGGAAGTCGAGCAGTTGAAGAGCTTGTCGCAGTAAGAGAATGGCCACCGTGCGCAGGCAGAGAGCTGGCTGCAGAACAATGGGAGAAGTAGAATAGAAGAGATGACACGGACGATTGAAGAGCTGATACCGGATTACCTGCGCGGATTGCCTGTTTACGTTCCGGGAAAACCAATTGAAGAAGTGGAACGCGAGCTGAAGATTCACGCGGTGAAGCTCGCTTCGAATGAAAACCCGCTGGGACCGTCGCCAAAAGGGATTGCGGCGGCGAAAGCGGTTTTGGCGGACGCGAACCGCTATCCGGACGGCGGGACTCACCGGCTGCGGGAGAAGCTGGCGGAGCGAATTGGAATCGCACCGGAAGAGATTTTTGTGGGGCTGGGGTCGAGCGAAATCATTGACCTGGCATCGCGTGTGCTGCTGCGAGCAGGGCTTCAGGGGCTGACTTCGGAGGGAACGTACGCCCCGTTTTCGGTGGCGATTCGCGCAAGCGGCGCGGAACTGGTGCTGGTGCCGCAACGCCACTATGCGTACGACCTCGGAGCGATGGCGGAAGCGCTCACGCCAAAGACCGGCTTGATTTACCTGGCGAATCCGAACAATCCAACCGGGAGCGCCTTCACGGCGAGAGAGCTCGGAGATTTTCTGGAGAAAGTGCCGGACGGCGTGCTGGTGGTGCTGGACGAGGCGTACATTCATTACGCGGTGAGTATGGGATTGCGGGATTCTATGGAAGCGTACCGGAAGCGGAAGAATCTGCTGATCCTGCGGACGTTTTCGAAAGTTTATGGCCTCGCGGGGCTGCGGATCGGCTATGCGATCGGAAAAGTGGAGCTGCTTACGGCGATGAACAAGCTCAGGACGCCGTTTAATACTTCGGGCGTGGCGCAGGCGGCGGCGCTGGCGGCTTTGGATGACAAGGAGCATGTGGAACGGTGCATCGCGGCGAATGCGGCCGAGCGGAAGCGGTTGAGCGACGGCTTGACGAAGCTGGGATTGCGGCCGGTGGTGAGTGAGGCGAATTTCGTGTTTGTTCCAGTGGGGCCGGACGCGAAAGAGGTAAGCGACGAGCTGCTGCACCTGGGAGTGATCGTACGGCCGCTTGGATGGATGAGATTGCCGGAGGCGATTCGTATTTCGGTGGGCGTGACGGAAGAAAATGACAAATGCCTGGCGGCGCTGGGGCAAGTGCTGGCGAAGCGCGCTGGTACGAGCGAACTTGCGGCGCGATGAGAGTCCTGCTGCCGAATGGCGCGGTGGGCGGCGCCGATCCGATTCTTGAAATCCTGAAAAAATACAAAAGCATCGCGGTAGTGGGATTGTCTTCGAATCCGATGCGGCCGAGCTACGGCGTGACGGAATACATGCAATCGGCGGGCTACCGGATTATTCCAGTGAATCCGAATGAGACGGAAGTGCTGGGAGAGAAAAGTTACGCGCGGCTGGAAGACGTGCCGGGAAAAATTGAGATCGTGGATATTTTTCGGCGGGCGGAAGAAGTGGCGGCGGTGGTGGAAAGTGCGATTCGCGTGGGCGCAAAAGCCATATGGATGCAACTCGGCGTGGAGAATGAGGCTGCGTCGGAACGCGCGAGAGCGGCGGGGCTAGCGGTGGTGGAAGATTCGTGCATTCTGATTGAGCACCGGAAAAGATTGCGGCAACTGAATTCCTGAGTTTGCTACCATTTCACGGGACATTTTTGTTTGAGGAGAAACCGATGAAGGTTTTCGGGCGGTTGCTGGTGTGTTTCGGGTTGTTGGGCGTGACCGCAGCGATGGCTGCGGGGCCGGATTGGGAGGCGCTGGGGAAGCGGTGGTGGGCGCACGTGCAGTTTTTGGCGGATGACAGACTGGAAGGGCGCGACACGGGAAGCGCGGGGTTTGAGAAGGCGGCGGCGTACGTTACGGAGCAGTTTCGAAAGATCGGATTGAAGCCGGCGGGCGAGCAGGGCTACGCGCAAAGCGTCGAGTTTAATGTGATGCAGATTGATGAGAGCGGGTCGTCGATCGAGCTGGTTCGCGGTGGAAAAAGCACTCCGGTGAAACTGGGCGACGAAGCTTTTTTTGAGCTGGTGCATTCGGAGTTGCCGTCGACGGCCGAGGCCGCTGCGGTGTTTGTCGGCTACGGGCTGACGGTGCCGGAACTGAATTACGACGATTTTGCGGGGCAGGACGTGCGGGGAAAGATCGCGGTGTACGTGAAGGGCGGGCCGAAGACGATGTTGACGGAGATCAAGGCGCATTATCAGTCCGGGGATGAACGGCGGAAGGCGTTGCGAAAGGCGGGTGCGATTGGAGTGGCGGAAATTCCAAATCCGAAGGCGACCGAGGTGCCGTGGTCGCGGACGTCGGCGTCGCGATTGCAGCCGGATATGGAATTGAGCGACAAGGCGGCGGGGAAGCAGAGTGACTTGCAAGTCGCGCTGGCGATCAATCCGGCATATGCAGATGCGTTGTTTGCGGGCAGCGGGCATACGTTTCAGGAAGTTTTGGACGCGATGGATGCGGATAAGCCGTTGCCGCATTTTGCGCTGGCGGCAAGAGTGAAGACCCGGTTGAGCATGAAAAAGTGGAAAGTGAAATCGGTGAATCTCGCAGGCGTGCTGGAAGGCAGCGACGCGGCGCTGCGGAAAGAGTACGTGGTGATCAGTGCGCATTTGGACCACCTGGGGATTGGGGCGGCGGTAAACGGCGACAAGATTTACAACGGGGCGATGGATGATGCGTCGGGGATTGCTTCGCTGCTGGAAATTGCGCGTGGGATCAAGGAATCGGGCGCGAAGCCGAAGAGATCGATTTTGTTTTTGGCGGTGACCGGCGAGGAAAAAGGATTACTGGGGTCGCGATACTTTGCGGCGCATCCGACGGTGGACCGAAAAAATATCGTGGCGGATTTAAATATGGATATGTATCTGCCGCTGTTCCCGCTGAAATATTTGGAAGTGCAAGGACTGAACGAATCGACGCTGGGGGAAGATATTCGCGCAGTTTGCGCGGAGGCGGGAGTGCAGGTACAAGCGGACAAGCAGCCGGATCACAACCGGTTCATTCGAAGCGATCAGTATAGTTTCATTCGAAAGGGAGTACCGGCGCTGGCGTTCAAGTTTGGGTGGGTGTCAGGGACACCGGAGGAAAAGAAATTCAATGATTGGTACAAGGAGCGGTATCACGGGCCGGCGGATGATTTAAGTCAGCCGGTGGATCAGGCGGCCGCGGCGCAGTTCAATGCGATTCTGGGGAAGCTGGCGGCGCGCGTGGCGGATGAAACGGAACGGCCACGATGGAAAGCGGAGAGTTTCTTCAAACGGTTCGCGCAGTAGGAGTACCAATTAAAGTTGGGGATGTGGCCCGCGTGAGCATGCTGCGCGGGCCAATTTGCCTTATGCCGACCCACGAACTACGAAAAAAGAATTAAAACAGAGTTCACAGAGATGGGAGCACAGAGGGCACGGAGAGACGGAGAGGCACGGACGATTAGCGCTGCGGAAGTGGGAAGACCAGGAGGCTGCGCTTGCCCGGAATAATGACGGCGAGGAAGCGGCCGTCGGGAGAAATGGCGAAATCGCGGAAGGTGAGGCTGTGAAGTATGGGAACGGGGATGGGCTGAGAGATGGGGATGTCCTGGCCGGGAGAGTGGGCGCTGAGAGGCGGGAGGTCGATCCACACGAGGTCGCCGGATTTTTTTTCGATGGCGCGCTTGAGGAGGATGCGCGATTCGTCGGGTGACCAGTGGAAGACGCCGAGGCCTACGCGAACGCGCGCGAGAAGATTCGGCGAAGCGAGATCGCGGACTTCGAGAATTTCCTTGTCAATAAAATAGGCCACCTTTTTGCCGCTGGGGGAGAGGCTGAGCCCGCCTTCGTAGCCGTCGAGCGTGGCGAGCTCTTTATCGTCTTCGCTAAGCAGATCGAGGCGCTGGAGGCGTGAGGGGCCAGTCATGGCGTGGTCCTGCTCCACGGCGATGGCGGAATACACTCCCGGCAAAGGGAGGACGTCGCGGAAGGTGCGGTCCTGGTGAGGCGACTTGAACGCGCCGGTATTGAGGCGGGTGGCTTTGAGGGAGAAGAGCATCCGCGGTTTTACGGCTTCGGAGAGGAAGTTGATCGTGACGTTGTCGGGGAGGAAGAACGGGTCGGCTGCGTCGGGAATGATGCTGTCGCCTTTGGCGATGTGAATTTCTTTTCCGCTGTCGTCGAGGAGTAGAGTTTGGAAGGAATCTTCCACTTTGCCGGAGTCGTCGACTACGGTCGTGGTCAAAACCTCGGCGAGGATGGTGCGGCCGTTGGGGGAGAAGCGGAAAGAATTACCTATGTAGCTGAAGGGCTGGTTGCTGCGAGTGAATTTCTGGCCTTCGAGGAGCCGGCGGTGCTTGCCGCCGGCGTCTTGCAGCCAGATGTCGTCGTGTTCAAGGTCGTAGAGCTTGGTTTTGAAATTGCGATGGACGGAATAGACGATGCGGCCGTCGGGAGTGTAGGCGAAGGCGGTGATATCTTCGTCGATGGATTGGAGGGGTTTGTCGAGGTTTTGGGAGTGAACGGCGGGGACACCGCAGCAGCCGCCGAGAATGCAAAACATCGAGCAATATTTGCGTAGCCATCTGAAACGGCTCTTAGAAAAGAGACAGGTCATAGTTTGGGATGATCCGCGGTGTAGGAATGGCAGCAAGGTTCCTGGGCGGGCTTGGATTCCATGAACTCGACGCGGGTGTCGTCGGGATCGTAAGCGTCAAGTGCCCATTTTCCGTCCCGCCCAATTTCCGGGCCGTCAAATTTTTGCAATCCATTTTTGTGGAGTTGTTCGGCAGCGGCGTGAATGTCTCTTACGCCGAGCGAAAAATGATTTTGTACGCCGAGATCCTTGTGGTCGGCGTTTGCCGGAATGTTCAGCATGTATTCGATCCAGTTGTCGCCGTCAGGCACCTGGATTTCGTACCAGTCGACGCCGTCGTCCTTGAAGCCGCCATACCAATACAGCCGGAAGCCAAGAAGGTCGACATAGAAGCGATTTTCAGCTGCAGCGTCTTTAACGACAAACCCGGCGTGAAGTAAATGTGTGCCGATGCGATTGTTCGTCGTGACAAAATCGGCGGAAATCTCCATGCGTTGAATGAAAGACAGAAGATTGCCCTCGGGATCAAGGAGCTCGAAATGACGGGCACCGTTCAAATCCTTGGTAATCGGCGTTACGCCGAGGTTGTGCGCCAGGAGATAGCGGCGCATCTGCTCGATGTTGTCGGTGGCATAGGCTACTTCGGCAAGCCAATTTTTGGGCGAGAGCCAAGGAATCGATTGCAGTTCGATTTGCTGAAACGGGTTCACGGGAAAGCAAGGGAGCGAATCCGTCCTGCAGCCGTAAGCTGTTTTTGTGGGTAGCCCCACAAACTTGGCGTAGAAAGCGTTAGCTTTGTCAATGTCGGTCACGTACAGGCGAACATGATCGATGCCGGTAATGCGAGGGCGCTTCTGGTTGTCCTGCGCGGTAAGTGGTAGGCAGGCAAGAATCGCGGCGACGACGAGGAGAAAGCGTCCCATCTCTGTCTCCTAGGAGTTTGGCACAGCGCGGGATTTTATCTTACGAATTTCGTCGAGGCGGAGGCGAAGGCGCTGTTCGAAACCCTGGTCGGTAGGCTTGTAGTAGGTGCGGCCGGCGAGATTGTCGGGGAGGCAGGTCATGTCCGTGACTTTATCATCGAAATTGTGGGCGTATTTGTACCCTTTGCCGTAGCCGATGTTTTTCATGAGGCCGGTGACGGCATTGCGTAGATTGAGGGGAACGGGATCGGCTTCGGTTTTCTGGACGTCTTCGAGGACGGCGCCGTAGCCGGTGTAGAGGGCGTTTGATTTGGGGGCGAGCGAGAGATAGACGGCAGCTTGCGCGAGAGCGAGATGGCCTTCGGGCGCGCCGAGAAAATCGAAGGCGTCCTTGGCGGCGAGCGTGACGGCGAGAGCCCCGGGTTCCGCGAGGCCGATGTCTTCGCTGGCCATGCGCACCATGCGACGCGCGAGATAGAGCGCGTCTTCGCCGGATTCGAGCATGCGCGCGAGCCAGTAGAGAGCGGCGTCGGGATCGGAGTTGCGGACGGATTTGTGCAGCGCGGAGATTAGATTGAAGTGCTCCTCGCCGGCTTTGTCGTAGCGGAGGAGTTTCCTTTGCAGGACGTCTTCGAGGAGTTCGGGAGTGATGACGCGCGGACCTTTTTCATCTGCATGAGTGCTGCGCACCGCCAGTTCAAGAGTGTTGTAAGCGGTGCGGGCGTCGCCGTTGGCGAAGGAGGCGATGCGAAAGAGGATTTCATCGGACGCTTCGACGGATTCGTTGCCAAAACCGTGTTCTTTGTTGTTGAGGGCGCGGCGGAGGAGCTCTGCGATTTGCGGCGTGGTGAGAGGATCGAGGACGTAAACCTTGGTGCGGGAGAGAAGCGGCGAGATGACTTCGAACGATGGATTCTCGGTGGTCGCGCCGATGAAGATGATGTGCCCCGCTTCGACGTGCGGGAGAAAGGCATCCTGCTGGGCCTTGTTGAACCGGTGAACTTCGTCGACGAAGACGATGGTGCGATGGCCGCTGCGGGATTTTTGTTCGGCGACGGCCATGACTTCCTTGATCTCCTTGATGCCTGCAAGAACGGCGCTGAAGGAGACGAAATCAGAACTCGTCAGACGCGCGATGAGACGCGCCAGCGTGGTTTTTCCGCAGCCCGGCGGTCCCCAGAAAAACATGGACCCGAGGTTGTCGTTTTCGATTTGAACGCGCAGGGATTTCCCGGGGCCGAGAAGCTTTTCCTGGCCCATGAATTCATCGAGCGTGCGCGGCCGCATGCGCTCGGCGAGCGGCTGATTGGCGGCGGGAACGTCGGGCTCGGTGGCGTTCGGAAAATGAGAGAAGAGGCTCACGATTGGTTTGGCGAGCGCGGCACGGCAGATGGTTGGATGTGCGATGCGGGCAACGAGTTTCTTTGGCGGGCGGCTTCATAGAAAAGAACGGCGGCAGCGGCAGCGGCGTTGAGCGATTCGACTCCGCTGGCCATGGGAATTCGGATGCGTACGTCGGCGCTGCGCTCGACCTCTTCGGGAAGGCCGGCACCTTCGTTGCCGACGAGCAATGCCACAGCTTCGCACCAATTAACTTCCCAGGGGGCGAGAAGGGGCTGCTCTCCGTCGCGAGGCTCGTGCGCGCTCGAAGCGAGCGTTCGAATTCCCACCACCTTGAATTGAGTGAGGAGGATCGCAAGAGAAGCCCCAGCAAGGATGGGAAGATGAAGAGCAGCTCCCGCCGAAGCGCGAAGAGCCTTTGGCGAAAAGGGGCTGGCCGTGCCGCTGACGCCGGAAGAGGCGGTGGCCGCTCCGGTGGCGCCAAAGGCGGCGGCGGTGCGCAGGATGGTGCCGACGTTTCCGGGATCCTGGACTCCTGCAAGGACCACAAGCAAAGGAGCGCACGCGGAAGCCGGGGCGCGAACGAGGTCGTCAAACGAAGTCTCGCGGGGATGGACGAGCGCCGCAACGCCCTGGGGGTGCTCAGTATCGGCAAGGCCCTCGAAGAGACGGTCCGTGGTGTAGAGCGTGGGAAAGGCCATCTCCGGCCGGTCAATGATGGGGGAGAGACGCTGGTGATGGCGTTTGCCGGACTCGCTGAAGAGCACAGCTTGGATGCGGCAGCCGGAACGCAGCGCTTCTTCGACGAGCCGTGCGCCTTCGACGCCCACGAATCCATCTTCCGTGGGGAGGCCGCCTCGGAGTGCCATGCGAAACTCTTTGAGCCAGCGATTGTCGCGGCTGGTGAGGAGCGAGGGCTCATCGCCAGGGCGGGCGTTGCGCGCAGCTTTGCCGGGCGTAGCCATCACCGTGGAGGGTAGCAAATTTCGTGCTGCCGACGCCATTTCCCGGACGTCGTACTTATTCCTGAAACGTCACGCAGACGCCGTTGGGGTCTATCGCGCCGAACTCTTTCGTGCCCCAGGCCTTGGTTTGCAGTGGGCCGTTGGGATGCACTTTGCCTCCGCGTTGTTGGAATTCGGAATATAGGCCTTCGATGCCTTTTACGGCGAGGCGCACCATGGTCTGGTCACCGACCTTGCGCGCCAGTTCTTTGTCGCTCATGCCGGCTATGTGCAGGTAGGCCTCGCCGCGGTTGATTCCTACATAGGACGGCGGCGTGGCGTCGCGAAAGGTTTCCTTGAAGCCGCAGACCTCCGTCCACCAATGGAGGGACTTCGTTGTGTCGGCGGCAGGAAGAACGGGGATCGCTCCTTTTATGATCGGGTCCATGTCCGAAGCATAATCGAATCCAACTGAATTTCCTACAACAGGCAAGTCCGCAGGAATCACGTTGGATGCTTTGAGCTTTTCACGGGGTACGCCCGGGGAAGAACCAATCAGTCGAACGGAATCCCGGTTTTGCGGGAAATGTCGCGCAGGTCTTCGACGATGGGCATGATGAGTGGGACCCCTTTTTCGCGGCGCAATTTTTCCGCTTCGCGTTCGGGATCACCGGGAATCAGCGGGCCGTTGGTGCCGGGGGCTGGTTTGGTGGCGCGGAAGACGCGGATATAGTCATCGATTTGGCGCTTGAAGGAATCGGCGTCGATGAAGCCGTCGATGCGCATGGCGCCAAAGAAATGACCGATGCCCTTGCCGACGCTGCGTTCCGGAATTTTTAAACGGAGGGCGAAGGGCGGAGCGAAGGGGCCCCAGTTGGCGCCGCTGAGCACGGCACTGAGCACGTCCACCATCACAGCCAGGGCGTAGCCTTTGTGGCCACCGCGTTCGCGATCGGAGCCGAGCGGCAAGAGCGCGCCACCGTTCACGGTGTCGTCGGGATTTGTTGTGGCGCGACCCTCGCTATCAATGCCCCAGCCGGATGGGATGGCTTCCCCCTTGCGCCGAGCCATTTCGATTTTTCCGAAGGCCGCGGCGCAGGTAGCCATGTCAATCACAATGGGCGGTTCTTCCTTGCCGGGAAAAGCGATGGCGATGGGATTGGTGCCCAGCATGCGCTCCATGCCCCAGAGGGGCGTGACCAGGCTGGTGGAGTTGGTCATGGCCCAGCCGATCAAGTCGCGTTCCAGCGCTTGGAGGACGTAGTAGCCGGCGATGCCGAAATGATTTGTGTTTCGAACGCTGACCCAGCCGGAGCCGGCCTTTTCGGCCATATCCATGGCGATGCGATTCGCCTGAGGGCCGACCACCAGGCCGAGGCCGTTGTCGCCATCGATGGTGGCGGTACTCAGCGTCGATCGCACCGTGGCGATTCTGGGTTTCGGATTAATGTGGCCTTCGCTGAGCATTCCAAAATAGCTATAGAGCCGGGCGACACCGTGCGAGTCAATGCCGCGAAGATCCGCGGAAGCAAGTACATCGGCGGCCTGCGCGGCGTCTTCCTGGGGCACGCCAAAGTGCAGAAAGACGCGCGTACTAAATTCACGCAACGCGCTAATGTGAAAAACCTTGGTTTCCATTTCGGCCACGTTTTCTCCTCACGGTTTCCGCATTCGACGCTTTGCCGAGCTTGCCGACTTCAACTCTTTCTGCGCGCAAAACCATAGGCCAGCCGCCCACGCGCGTCAAGCCGTGACTGGCGCACCTGTTTCAAACCAGCTGGCTGGCGGCAACAGGCTCTTATTGCGTGGGTTACGGTGGTATGGTAGCGTCGCCCAAATAAGGGCAGCGGTGGCGGAACGCTGCGAGGTGGCGTCACGACTTCGCCGAAGGCCAAAAAATTGCCGGCAGAACTGCTGCGAGTGAACGCGCAAACTCCCGAAGCGGAATACCTGCGCTATGCAGCGGATTTTCTTGCGCGCGGGGCAGTGGTCGCGATTCCCACCGACACGATGTACGGGCTGGCGGCGGATCCTTTCAATCTGGCTGCAGTGGATGAAATCTATCGCGTCAAGGGGCGCCCGGAGGCGCGGGCGCTGCCCATCCTCGTAAACTCCGTTGATCAGGCGATTCTGCTTTCGCGGGAACGAATTTTTGAAGGCAGCGTGATGGAGCCCATGCCGCGGCATTTCCTGCGGCTGGCGCAAAAATTCTGGCCGGGAGCGCTGACGCTGGTGGTGGAAGCCGCCAGCCGCGTGCCGCTAAAGGTGACGGCGAACACTGGAAGAGTGGCGCTGCGCTGGCCGAAGAGCACAATTGTGGAACAATTGATTGAAGAGTTCGACGGCCCGGTGACGGGAACCAGCGCGAATATTTCCGGGTTTCCTTCGTGCGGGAGCGCGGCGCAGGTCATGAAGCAGCTGGGAACGCGGCTGCCGTTGGTTCTGGATGGTGGGGAAAGCGGGGCGACCCTGGCGTCCACGATTGTGGAGCTGAACGGCGATAGTTGGAGAATTGGCCGCGAGGGCGTCATTTCCGTTGCGGAAATTGAGAGAGCATTGAAGTGAACTGGATGGGAGTTACCTGCCGCCCGGACGAAGAACGCTGAGGAAATTGTAATCCGCGGTGGAAGAGAGATGGAGCTCTCCCAGCGAGCGGCGGTGGACAGAGACTACGTCATTAAACCACAGCGTTAGATAGGGAAGATCTTCGGCAAGGATTTTTTGAGCTTCGCTGCAGAGGACTTTTCGTTTTTCCTGATTCATTTCGATTCGAATCTGATCGGTGAGCGCGTCGGGTTGGGTATCTCCCAGGATTCGGCGAGGTCACCGTGGAAATTCATTTGATTGTCGCGCTCGAGGAGGCCGCTGAAGAGCAGGCCGTCAATGCGCTGGGATTGCGAATCGGTGGCAAAGCGGGGGTCCAGGTTGGTGGGACTGGATTCGGTGAGGAAAGTGAGGGAGGAGGGATCTCTGTGAGATGAGCTTGAACAGGATACGAAGCAGAAAGAAGCAATGACGTAAGGAAGTAACGAGAGGAAAAAAAATCGTAGCTTCGACGCAGGGTGGCTAGCGCGGCGGGGCATAAGAGATTTTACCGAGAATGGTGGGGCCGTGCGCGCCGGTGGCCGAAGGGAGGTTCGCAGGGCGCCGGTGGAAGGACTCGTATGCGAGCAGGGCGAAGGCGAAAGCTTCCTTGGCCTCTTCGGGAATGCCGAGGCGGGAAGAGGGCAAGACTTCGATCCTGGGAAGAGCGGCGGAGAGTTGAGCGAGAATGAGCGGATTGTAAGCGCCCCCGCCGGAGACGATGAGCTGGTGGATTTTTGTTTTCGGCAGAACGAAACGGTCGAGTGCGTCGACCACGGAGAGCGCCGCGAAAATCGTTGCGGCGCGGATGAGATCGTTGGGCTTGGCGCGATGACGGCGGCCGAGCGCGAGGACTTTTTTCAGGTAAGCGCGGCCGTAATATTCGCGGCCGGTGGATTTTGGCGGAGGGAGCTTCAAATAGGGATCACGGAACAGTTCGTTGAGGAGCGCGGGGATGCCGCGGCCTTGCAAGGCGAGGTGCGCGTTTTCGTCGAACCGGCGGCGGCCGCGCGTGAAATGAGCGACGAGAGCGTCGATGAGCATGTTCGCGGGGCCGGTGTCGAAGGCAACGATTCCTTCCGGCTCTGCACCTGCGGGGATGACGGTGATGTTGGCGATGCCGCCGAGGTTGAGTGAAACTCGACCTAACTTTGCGTGGCGATACAGAAGATAGTCAGCATAAGGGACGAGCGGCGCACCCTGGCCGTCAAGCGCGATGTCTGCGGGGCGAAAGTCGCCGACGGTCGTGATTCCGGTTCGTGCGGCAATGACGGATGGCTCGCCGATCTGAAGCGTCGAAGCGGTTGGCGAACTGAAATACGGAACCGGACGGCCTTGATGAAAAATAGTCTGGCCATGGCTCCCGATGAGCGCAACGCGTGATGGCAATACGCGAAATTGGCGGCAGGCGGAAAGAGCAGCATCGGCGAATCGTTCTCCCAGACGAAAGTTGAGCTGGCTGAGTTCGCCGGCCGAGATGGGTTGTTGTTCGGCGACGCGAAGAATTTCTCGTCGCAGGGCAGGAGGGAATTTCCCCGAAGTGTGGCCGAGCAGCTTGGCATTCAAGTTCGGAGGCGCGCCGGAGATGCGCGCGAGGGCCACGTCGATCCCATCGGCGGAGGTACCGGACATCATGCCGAGAACGAGGATAGGTTTCTCGCTCATGAGATTTGTTTCTTCAGCTCGGCGAGGAGATTGAGGGCATCGAGCGGTTTCAGTTGGTCAAGGTCCGCGTCGCGGAGTTTCTCGAGAACTTCGCGGTCCAGAGCGGTGAAGAGGATTTGCTGGTTGCCGTTTTTGTGCGCGGGATCGGCTGCCCCGGGGGAAAGCGTTTCGCTGAGCTCGTGCTCGCTCTGCTCGTGTTTTTTCAGGACTTCGCGGGCGCGCTCGATCACGCTGTGGGGAAGTCCGGCAAGGCGCGCGACTTCGATGCCGTAACTCTTGTCGGCGCTGCCGGGTTCGACGCGGCGAAGGAAAATAATCTCGCTGGGCGTCTCTTTCACGGAGACATGCACGTTTTTCACCGTGGGGAGAAGTTCCGCAAGCTCGGTCAATTCATGATAATGCGTGGCGAAAAGCGTTCGCGCGCGCGTGTGCTTCTGTAGATGCTCGACGACGGCCCAGGCGATAGAGAGGCCATCGAACGTGGCGGTGCCGCGGCCGACTTCGTCGAGGAGAACGAGGCTCGCTGGCGTGGCGTGATTCAGAATGGCGGCGACTTCGCTCATCTCCACGAGAAAGGTCGAACGGCCGCGAGCGAGATTGTCGCTGGCCCCGATGCGCGTGAAGATGCGATCCGTGATGGGCAGCTTGGCTTGCCGCGCGGGAACAAGGGAACCCATCTGGGCCATAAGAATGATGAGCGCGGACTGGCGAAGGTAGGTGGACTTGCCGCCCATGTTTGGCCCGGTGATCAGTAAAAGCTGCTGCCGGCCCGGTTCGAAGCAGAGGTCGTTGGGAACAAAGCGTTCGCCCTTTTGACGCAAAAGTTCTTCGATGACGGGATGACGGCCGCCGACGATGAGCAATTCGCCCGTGGAATTGAATTCCGCGCGCGTGTAGCCGCGGTCCGCGGCGAGTTTTGCGAACGCCGTGAGCACGTCGAGTTGCGCGACCGCGCTGGCCGTGCGGCGCAGGCGCGAGGCTTTTGCGGCGATGCCGGAGCGGATGTCCACGAACAGCTGGCGCTCGATTTCCAGGATGCGCTCGTCGGCGGCAAGGATTTTGCGTTCGTAGTCCTTAAGTTCCGTGGAAGTGAAGCGCTCGGCGTTGACCAGAGTTTGCTTTCGTTCGTAATCGGCGGGCGCGAGATGCAGATTCGCTTTCGAAATCTCAATGTAATACCCAAAGATCTGATTGAACCGAATCTTCAGTGAATTAATCCCCGTCCGTTTGCGTTCGCGCTCTTCCATGGCTGCGATGATCTGCTTGCTGTGCTGGCTGAGATTGCGGAGCTCGTCCAGCTCGCCGTGATAGCCGCTGCGGATCATCCCGGGTTCGCTGGCCAGGGTCGGCGGATCGTCGGTAATTGCACGTTCGAGGTGCTCGCGGACGTCGGCAAGTTCGTCGAGCTCCTGGTGAAGATGACGAAGAAGTTCGCTGCCTCCCGCGGGTTGGGGTGTGAGGAAGTTCTTGAGCACGGGGAGCTGCGTGAGGGATTTGCGTAATGCCACGAGTTCGCGCGGGGACGCGAGACCCAGAGTAATGCGGCTGGTGAGACGCTCCAGGTCGAGAATCCCTTTGAGCTCTTTGCGGATTTCGCCACGGACGACGGTCTGTTGGACAAGGTGCGCGACCGCATCCAGGCGCGCATCGATCGCTTCCCGATCAATCAGTGGACGAAGCATCCAGGAGCGCAGGAGGCGCGCGCCCATGCCGGTAACCGTGACGTCCAGCGCGGCAATGAGCGTGGTGGGGCCAGCCGGGCGAGACGTTTCCTCGGTAAAGATGGGCGCGAGCAATTCGAGATTGCGGACAGAAACAGGGTCGAGGACCAGAGCGTCGTGCTGTTCGTAGTAGCGGACACGGTCGAGATGGCGGAGAGCATCGGCGGTGGAGGACGCACCTTTGTTGGTGGTTTCGCTGCGGCCCGCACTGTAGGCAGCGTTTTCGCGAAGATAGTGCACAATGGGGCCGGCTGCCGCGAGTGCCTGCAGATGATCGTCGAGGCCGAAGCCGGTAAGCTCGGCGACGCCAAATTGTTCGCGGAGGATGCGCTCGGCATAGTCGCGCTGAAAAACCCAATCTTCGAGCCGGGATTCCACGCCACCGGCGCCTTCGAGGAGCGAGGTCTTCGCCGTTTCGAAGAGCTGCTGGGGCCGGGGAAGCAGCGTTTCCCGCGGGTGAAGCAATTGCAGCTCGTCGCGGAGCGCTTCATCGGCGCGAGGGCCGGAAAATTCCGTGGCTTGAAATTCGCCGGTGGAGAGATCGACGTATGCGAGGCCAATGGGCGAGCCGGAGGCGTGCCGGGCGACGGAGGCGAGAAAATTGTTTTCGCGGGCGTCGAGGACGGCGACATCGGTGGCCGTCCCGGGCGTGATCACGCGAACGACTTCGCGGCGGACGAGTTTTTTGCCCGGGCCGGGCTGCTCCATCTGGTCGCAGATGGCAATTTTGAATCCGGCGCGGATCAGGCGCGCGATGTAGCCTTCGGCGGCGTGATACGGAACGCCGCACATGGGAATGGGTTGGCCTTTTTCACGATTTCGCGAAGTGAGCGTGATCTGCAGCTCGCGCGCGGCAATGATCGCGTCTTCGTAGAAAAGTTCGTAGAAATCGCCGAGGCGGAACAGCAGCAGAGCATGCGGATACCGCGCCTTGATGGCGTGATACTGCTGCATCAGCGGTGTTGTCGGCTCGCTCATGCCTCGTCGGCCATTCTCATTCGCGGATTCCCAGCTGCGTCAGCAGAAAGGCGTAGTCCAATGCAATCTCGCGGAGGTAGTCGTAGCGGCCGGATGCGCCGCCGTGTCCCGCGCCCATGTTGGTTTTCAGAAGCAAAAGATTCGAATCGGTTTTCAGCGTGCGCAGCTTTGCCACATATTTTGCGGGTTCCCAGTACATCACCTGGCTGTCGTTTAGCCCGGTTTTCACGAGAATGGTCGGGTAAGCCTTCCGCTGCAGGTTGGTGTACGGACAGTAGGATTTCATTTCAAAATAGTCTTCCGCGATTCGCGGATTGCCCCACTCCTCGTATTCGCCCACGGTCAGCGGGAGAGAAGCGTCCAGCATGGTATTGAGAACATCCACGAAGGGGACGTGGCTGATGACGATGCGGAAGAGGTCGGGACGCATATTGGTGACGGCGCCCATGAGCAGTCCGCCGGCGCTGCCGCCCTCCATGACGAGTTTCCGCGGCGAAGTGAATCGCTGGGCGATGAGATACTCCATGGAAGCGACAAAATCGGTGAAGGTATTGCGCTTGTGCTTCATGCGGCCGGCATCGTGCCAGGGCTTCCCAAGTTCACCGCCGCCGCGAATGTGAGCGACCGCAAAGACGAAGCCGCGATCCAAGAGGCTCAGACGATTCGAACTGAAATGGACCGGCATGGAGATGCCGTAACTGCCGTAACCATAAAGGAGGAGCGGGGCGGAGCCGTCGCGCGGCGTGTCGCGCCGATAGACGACCGAGAGAGGCACGCGCGTGCCGTCGGAAGCCGTAGCGTGCAGCCGCTCGCTGACATACTGCGCAGGATCGTAACCGCCGAGAACCGGCTGCTGCTTACGAAGCGTGCGCTCGCGCGTGCGAACGTCGTAGTCGAAGATGGAGCGAGGCGTCACAAAGGATTCGTATTGAAAGCGGACGTGCGTGGCGTCGAATTCCGGATTTTCACCGATGGACGCATTGTATGCGGGCTCCGCGAATTCGATGCGGTGTGAAGCTGCGAGAAATACAGGAGCGGCAGAAGACAGATCCACAATCCGGAGAAAGGGAAGACCGCCTTCGCGTTCGAATAGAACGAGGTGCGTTTTGAAAACCTCGGCGGCTGCGAGCATGACTTCCGGCCGATTGGGAATGATCTCCTGCCAGGATTCGCGTCGGAAACCGGAAACGGGGGCGGACATCAAGCGGAACGTTCGGCCGCCAGAATTCGTGCGGATGTAAAACACGCCGCCTTCGGCATCAGCTGCACGCCGCGGATGATGTCCAACATAATACTCATGGTTGTCTTCGCGCGGAGCGATGGTTTGAAAATCGCTATGCGGCTGGTCTGCACGGAGAAAGCGGACTTCACTGGTCGTATGGCTGGCGATGGTGAGAAAAAGAAAATCTTTGCTGCGAGAGCGTTCAACTTCGATGCGAAAGCGCTCGTCGGCTTCTTCGTAGAGCAAGGGATCCGGTTCCGTGGAGTCGATCGCATGGCGATACAGCCGGTGAGAGCGCTTGGTAGTTTCATCCTCGACGGTGTAGAAGAGTGAGCGGTTGTCAGCCGCCCACGCCACGCTCGTGACGCGCTCGATTTTCTCGGGCAACACTGCGCCGCTGACCAAATCCTTCACACGCAACATGTATTGGCGGTATCCGGTCGTGTCCAGCGAGTAGGCCAGGAGGCGATCGTCATCGCTGACGTCCAACGAGCCGAGCGCCAAAAAGGAGTGGCTCGCCGCAAGCTGATTCAGGTCCAGCAAGAGTTCTTCCGGGGAACCCTCCGCCTCGCGACGGCGGAAGTGGAGAGGATATTGCTTGCCCTCTTCCGTGCGGGTGAAATAGAGATAGCCGCGCAGGCGGTAGGGAACTGTGAGGTCGGTCTGCTGGATGCGGCTAAGCATTTCCTGATAGAGCTTTTCTTGACGCTGCGCGGTAGGCTGCAGGATTGCGTCCGTGTAAGCGTTTTCGGCTTCCAGGTAGGCGATGACATCGGGATTTTCTTTTTGGCGAAGCCAAGCGTAGTCATCGATGCGGCGATCGCCGTGTAAAACGTGTTCCACGGGTTCGCGCCGCGCTACCGGCGGCTGGGGGACGGCGTCTACTGTCGCGTCGTGTGACGAGGCTGCCGTCTCTGTTTCGGCGTCAGGATTCATTTGTCTCTTAGTTCGGGCGCCGGAGATTCGAGCGCTGAGTATTCCCTTGCGTGCGTCCGCTATACTAGCGGAAGTCGACGGCGGGAGAAAGCAGCCGCCTGCGGAGCGGAAGCAACAAGATGGCGCAAGAGACAGAAATCAAGCTGAAGATTGCCGATGTGCGGGCCTTCCACCGCGCCCTGAAGCGCATCGGCGCGCTCCCTGTTGGGAGGGGAGCTGCGCGAGTCCATGAGGAAAACGTAATTTTCGATACGCCGGACGGTGGGCTGGCCAAGCACGGGCAGTTGCTCCGCATTCGAACGGAGTCGCCGGAGACGCATGGAAAGGCCAAAGCGAAGGATTCGAAGCAACGCGTGCTCCTGACCTTCAAACAGCCGATCGCTGGGGCAGCTGCCGGAGCGGCCCGCCCTCTGCAGCGCGGGCCCTATAAAGTCCGGGATGAAACGGAACTCGAAGTGAGCGACGCGGACAGTCTTACGCGAATCTTTGAAGGCTTGGGAATGAGTGGCTGGTTTCGCTATGAAAAGTATCGGTCCACCTTTCAGCTGCCAAATTCAAAAACGTGGGCCCGGGGACTGCTGATCGAGCTGGATGAAACGCCGATCGGAGCGTTCGTGGAGCTGGAAGGGCCTGCCGAAGCGATCGATCGCGCCGCGGTGGAGCTTGGATTTTCACCGAATGACTACGTCTTGAAGAACTACCTCGTGTTGTACATGGAAGAATGCCGCCGAAAGGGTGAACAGCCCACCCACATGCTTTTTCCGCCACAGAAAAGTCATTCAAAGTAGCCTTCCGCTCAAAAAAATAGCTCTTTGTTGTTGACATTCTGTTGCGTGCAGATTATCAATTCACGTGAGGCCCCGAATTGGGTGGGGTAGAAGACCACGGAGTGAATTCTCTCTCCATGAGAGCGAGCAGCGAAGTCGAACCTGGCTCTAGTGCGAAGGGGCTGGGGTGGAACCCAAAGTTGGTCGACAGTCTGGGTGTCCAGCGGAACTCGCGCGAGTTGCAGGCCATGGCTCGGGTGGTCGGGTGGGGAGGGTTCACTAGCGGCTAAGGGTAAGTTCATATTTGTGAGGCACTTGCCCGCGGCCAACGTTCATCGGTGCGCGGGCTTTTTTGTTGCCCGGCGGTCGCGATCGGGCTGAATTCGGGAGAAAGCCAGTTCGCCGGAGAGGGGAGAGTCTATGGAACTCTATGCCACGGAATTGATGGGATCAAAGGCCTACGACTCGGAAGGGAATTTCGTCGGGCGGGTGCGGGAGTTCTTCATCGAGCCGGCGGAGGCGCCGAATCGCGTGTCGCATTACCTGCTCTCGCGCGGGAATTATCAGCCGCTGGTCGCCAAGCACAACCAAGTCGCATCGGTATCCGCAGGAAAATTGAAACTAAGCGTGGGGGAGCGAGCATTGGAACTGTACCGGCCGAACGAGTCCTGGCTGGCGGTGCAAAAAGATCTAATGGACCAGCAGATCATTGATACGCGGGGGCGGAAGGTCGTGCGCGTGAACGATGTGGACCTGGCAGAACTGTGGGCGAACGGGAACGTCGAGTTGCGGCTGACGCAAGTGGACGTGGGCATGCCGGGGGCGGTGCGGCGGCTCCTTCAGGGGGTCGTGCCGTCGGCTATGATCCGAAGGCTGCAGAGCCAGCTCCCGCAGAAATCCATCCGCTGGGAATTTGTGAACCTGATCGAGCCGGACCCGCTCCGCCGGGTGAAGCTGCGCATTTCGCATGAGAAGCTTGAGAATCTGCACCCGGCGGACGTGGCGGAAATGATGGAGGATCTCTCCGCTGCCGAGCGGCAGGGAATCATCGCCTCGCTGGACGAAGAGACGGCGGCGGCAGTCCTCGCGGAACTGGACGAGCGGCTGACGACCCAAATCGTGGAAAGGATGGATCCGGGAAAGGCCGCGGACATCCTAGAGGAAATGGCGCCGGATGCTGCAGCGGATGTTTTGGCTGACTTGCCTAAGGAAACCTCCGAAGAAGTCCTGGATGAGATGCCGGGGCAGGAAGCGGATGAGGTGCGCGAACTGCTGGCATTCGACCCCGCTACGGCAGGCGGAATGATGAACCCGGATTTCGTGTTTGTGGGCGAGACTTCAGCGCGCGACGAAGTGCTGGAGTGGATGCGCGATCAGGAACTGAACCTAGACCAGCTTGACACCATCGTCTTGCTGGATAACAACGCACAATATTCCGGCACCGTGTCCGTGGCGCGGCTGCTTCTGGCAGCACCGGACCAACAGATGGCGGAGCTGAAGATGGAGCCGCTACTCAGCCTGCCGGGAAACGCAGATGACAAGGAAGTGTTCGAACTCTTCGACAAGTACAATTTGCGCATGCTGACGGTAATCGACGCGGAAAACCGGCCCATCGGCGCCATCACAGTGGACGACGTGGTGTCGCGGCTGGTGAAGGACTAGGAAAGGCCTTTGATCTGAACGATGAATTGGGGCGCCATCTCCGCGAGATTTGACCGCGTGCGCGCGGGCGATACGGACTTGCAGAAGAAGATCCGTGGCCTGCGCCGGCGGCTGACGCTGCTGCTCGCGGTGGTCGGCCCAGGGCTGATCACGTCCAATGTGGACAATGACGCCGGTGGAATATCTGTTTACACGCAAGCCGGAGCGAAATATGGCTATGCGCTGCTGTGGTCGCTCATTCCGATGACGATTGCGCTTTATGTCACGGAAGAGATGTGCGCGCGCATGGGAGTGGTCACGGGGAAAGGGCTTTCGGACCTTATTCGCGAGGAGTTTGGATTTCGCTCGACTTTTTTTGTCATGATCGCGGGTTTCTTCGTGGATCTGGCCAACGTTGTGGCGGAGTTTGCCGGCGTCGCAGCGGCCATGCAGATTTTCGGCATCAACAAATATGTTTCTGTGCCCGCAGCGGCGATTCTCGTTTGGATTTTGGTGATTCGAGGAACGTACCGGCAGGTGGAGGTCATTTTTCTGTTTGCCTGCGTCCTGTATTTGTCTTATGTATTTTCCGCATTTCTGGCAAAGCCCGATTGGCTTATCGCTGCCAGGCACACGGTCATCCCGAATCTTCAGTTCAATTCGGGATACCTGATCATGCTGACCGGCCTTGTGGGAACCACGATTGCTCCGTGGCAGTTCTTTTATCTGCAAGCGGGGTTCGTCGAGAAAAAGGTCGGTCCCCGCCAATATCCGCAAGCACGCGCCGATGTCCTCTTTGGCAGCGTGACTTGCATGATGATCGTTTTCTTCATCATCGTTTGCACCGCAGCGACGTTGTACACCACCGGGCATCGCGACATTACGGACGCCGCGCAGGCAGCCCAGGCACTCATACCCCTTGCAGGAAGGGGCGCCGGTGTCCTGTTCGCGTTTGGCTTGCTCAATGCTTCGCTCTTCGCCGCTTCCATTCTGCCGCTGTCTACAGCGCACGTGATTTGCGAGGGTCTCGGTTTTGAGGCGGGGCTGGACCGCAAATTCAAAGAGGCTCCGATATTTTATTGGCTCTACACCGTTCTTATTGTCGTGGGCGCAGGAGTGGTCTTGCTGCCCAATGCGCCACTGTGGAAGATATTGATCTTTTCCCAGGTGGGCAACGGAGTCTGGCTGCCCGTGGTGGTCATTTTTATCTTGTTGCTCGTCAACCGACGCGACTTGATGGGCGAGTACGTCAACACCGTGACGTTTAATGTCGTTGCCTGGGTCACGGCCATTGCCATGATCGTTCTGACCCTGGTGCTAACCTACACGGCCATTTTTCAACAGGGGACGCCCGCGGCGCCCTGATGCTAAACATGGCACCGCAGCGTTGCGCAGTGCCAGAAGCGTATGTTAACTTTACGGCGTAAAGAAGAATCGGATTCAAAGAGGATTACACGCCCGTGACGCTGACGAAATCAAATAAAACCCTGCACCTCGCGACTCCGAGTGAGCTCGGGCCTGTGACCGCGGCAGAGTCGCGGCTACTCGAAAAGCTTGATTTGACGAGGTTGCCGAAGCACGTGGCCGTGATTATGGATGGGAACGGGCGCTGGGCGCAGAAGCGCCACCTGCCGAGGATCGCTGGGCATCGTGCGGGAACGCGGTCGGCCCGCACCACCATCGAAACGTGCGCGCGCTTGAAAATTGAGGCGCTGACGCTCTATGCCTTCTCGGTGGAGAATTGGCGGCGGCCCAAGGCCGAGATCGACTTCCTGATGCAGCTCTTGCGCGAATACCTGCGCAAGGAGATGCCGCTCCTCCAGAAAAACAATATTCGGATGCGGTTTCTCGGGCGCATCGAAGAGCTTCCCGCGGGCGTGCAGAACGATGTGCGGGACGCCATGGAAAAAACCGCGGGGAACAAAGGCATGGTGCTGTGCGTGGCGCTGAATTATGGGGGACGCGCGGAAATTGTGGATGCCATGAACGCTATCCTCGCGGAACGGAATGGGCACGGAGCGCCGGACAAAGTGACCGAAGCGCAGCTTTCGAGGCATTTGTACACGGACGGGCTGCCCGATCCCGATTTGCTGATCCGGACCAGCGGAGAAATGCGCGTCAGCAATTTTTTGCTGTGGCAGATTGCGTACGCGGAGATTTTCGTGACCGAAACGCTGTGGCCGGATTTCAATCGGGCGCAATTGCTGGAGGCTTTGCTCGAGTTTCAAAAGCGCGAGCGCCGGTACGGCGGCATCCACGAAGGCGAACCTTCCGACGAAAAGCCTGTGCGCGCGGCGGGTCATTGATCCGATTTCTCTGTCAGGTGCCCGGCTTGTACCGGTTGACCATAACACCCCCCTCCCCCAGTTTTTTGTAAGTGTTCATTCTAAAGGACTTAACACCTCCATAAGTCTTTTGTTTTCAACACTTGCAAGAGAGCCCACAAGTGTTGATTCTAAAGGAGGTTACGCTGCGCCAAAATTATGCGGGCCGCATAAGCTCGAGCGGGGGGTTGATTCAATGTGCTCTGAACGGTGCGCGCCGATGCCGCAAAAAGAAAAGCGGGAGCCAAGCTTCCGTGCTCTAGGTGGGGTATTCTCTAAGTGAAATTGTACCAAGGGGATAACAAAAGTCAAGGAAAAGATTTCGAAGTGGGTCAGTTTCCGGTAACCGCGTTGAAGCTGATTAGCACATGACATCGTCTATTTCACCTTTTTCTTCTTGCGGTGCTAGAACTCTGGGTGGGTTTACGGCAGTGGTCACGAAGATGAGGGCTGAAATGATTAAGCGCACCAGCGACCTCACAGCCGAAGAACGGCCCAATCGTAATCCGAATCACCGAACAGCGTATCCCGGGTTCACTTTCTCTGATGCCATATAGCGGGCTTACATCGCCCTATACCGCAACTTTCAGTACATTTTGAGATTAAGTCCCCGTAGGTCGTTAGTTGTCCTACCCAAAGCGCACCGAGGCACCGGAAGATTCAGGCTGTCCCGTTATTCGATTCAGGAGACTTGACGTTAACTGACTTGCGCACTAGACTTGCGGCCTAGATGATCCCTCCCTAGGAATGGATCTATGAGCCACTGCATGCGTATTTTCGTCGTGCTGGCGCT
>JACXTT010002668.1_pt1 | contig 28038 bp, 28 predicted proteins | sample 9270951 | NCBI WGS metagenome assembly JACXTT01 (sample SAMN15532306, study PRJNA645909) | rock metagenome | isolation source: weathered quartz diorite | place: Puerto Rico | collected 2017-06-21 | reverse complement strand
CGGTGCTCCAGAACTGGTTGTTGAGCGCGGTGAACAGCAGCGGCGCGGTTTCGCCGGCGATGCGCGCGACTGCCAGCAGCACGCCGGTGAGGATGCCGGAAAGCGCCGCACGGTAGGCCACGAGCGAGATCATTTTCCAGCGCGGCGCGCCCAGCGCCAGCGCCGCCTCGCGCAGCGGGTTCGGCACCAGCCGCAGCATTTCCTCGGTGGTGCGGATCACGACCGGCAGCATGATGATGGCGAGCGCGATCGCGCCGGCGAGCGCGGAGAAATGTCCCATGCGGATCACGACCATCTCGTAAACGAAAAGCCCGATGATGATCGACGGCGCGGACAGCAGGATGTCGTTGATGAAGCGGATGGCCGCGGCCACCCAGGTGCGGCCGCCGTATTCCGCGAGATAGGTGCCGGCGAGAATGCCGACCGGCGTGCCGATCACGGTCGCCAGCCCCACCATCATCAGGCTGCCGACGATGGCGTTGGCCAGCCCGCCGGTGGCGCCGGGGGCGGGGGTATTCTGATGAAACAGATTCCAGTCGAAGGCCGCGACGCCGTAGCTCAGGGTGGTCCAGAGTATCCAGAACAGCCAGAACAGGCCGAAGGCGGTGGCCAGCAGCGAGCCCGTGAGGTTCACGATATTGACGGTACGCCGGCGGAAGTAGCGCAGGTCCATGGCTCAGCTCTTGGCGCTGTCGCGCGACTCCAGCCCGAGCAGCAGCAGCTTGGCCAGCGCCAGCACGATGAAGGTGATCATGAACAGCACCAGCCCGAGCGCGATCAGCGCCGAGGTGTGCATGTCGCCCACGGCTTCGTTGAACTCGTTCGCGAGCGTCGAGGCGATGGAATTTCCCGGCTCGAACAGCGAGGCGCTCATGCGGTGGGTATTGCCGATGACGAAGGTCACGGCCATGGTTTCGCCGAGCGCGCGACCGAGCCCCAGGAAAATGCCGCCGACCGCGCCGACGCGCGTGTACGGCAGCACCACGTTCCAGACGACTTCCCAGTGCGTGGCGCCGACGCCGTAGGCGGATTCCTTGAGAAACTTGGGCGTGGTGAGAAACACGTCGCGCATGAGCGCGGTAATGAACGGGATGATCATGATGCCGAGGATGATGCCGGCGGGCAGCATGCCGATGCCGAGCGGCGCGCCCTGGAACAGGGCGCCGATGAGCGCGGTGTCGCCGAATCGTGCCTGCAGCCAGGGCTGGACATGCTGCGACATGACCGGCGCGAACACGAACAGGCCCCACATGCCGTAGATGATGCTGGGAATGGCCGCGAGCAGTTCGATCGCGGTGCCGATCGGGCGCCGCATCCAGCCCGGCGCCACCTCGGTGAGAAACAGCGCGATGCCGAAGCTCATCGGCACCGCGATCAGCAGCGCGATCACGGAGCTGATCAGCGTTCCGTAAATCGGCACGAGCGCGCCGAATTTCTCGGTCACCGGATTCCATTCATCGGTCACGAGGAATTTCGGACCGAACGCGACCAGCGCCTGCCAACCGCCGACGAACAGGGACACGATGATGCCGGCGAGGATCACCAGCACCAGCCACGCCGAGCCGGTGGTCAAGCCCTGGAAAAAACGGTCCATCAGGCGTTGTCGCCCGCTGATGGTGTCGGAGATGTGTGAACGGCCGATGTCCATTTATTATGGTAAAGAGAAAGCGGGGTCCCGAAGGACCCCGCAGGTTTACAGCGCGTCTGTGGGCAATCTTACTTCTGGACCATGCTATCGGTCCAGACAGCCTTGCCGCTCGTATCCTTGATCTCGGTTTTCCATGTTTCCTCGACCAGTTTTACGACGCCGGCCGGCATCGGGACGTAATCGAGTTGTTCGGCCATCTTGCCGCCGTGGCGATACGCCCAGTCGAAGAATTTCAGGACCTGCTGGGCGGTCTCGGTTTTTTCCTGTTTTTTATAGACGAGAATGAAGGTCGCGCCTGTGATCGGCCAGCTCTTCTCGCCGGACTGGTCCGTGAGCATCAGGTTGAAGCCGGGCGTGCCTTTCCAGTCGGCGCCCGCGGCCGCGGCCTGGAACGTTTCGCTGTCGGGTTTGACGAACTTGCCGGCCTTGTTCTGCATCTGGGCGTAGGTCATCTTGTTCTGCAGCGCGTAGGCATACTCGACATAACCGATGGATCCGTTGAGACGCTGCACGTAGGAAGCAACGCCTTCGTTGCCCTTGCCGCTCACACCGGTCGGCCAGGCGACCGAGGTGTTGTTGCCGATCTTTTCCTTGAACTCGGGGCTGACCTTGGACAGATAGTGCGTGAAGATGAAGGTGGTGCCGGAACCGTCGGCGCGCGACACGACGGTGATTTTGCCGTTCGGCAGCTTCACGCCCGGATTGAGTTTCCTGAGCGCGGCGTCATCCCAGTTCGTGATCTTGCCGAGATAGATGTCGGCCAGCACCGTGCCGGTGATTTTCAGCTCGCCCGCCTTCACGCCTTCCAGGTTCACGACCGGCACCACGCCGCCCATGACCATGGGGAACTGCATCAGTCCGATCTCGTTGAGTTTTTCCACCGTGAGCGGCGCGTCGGAGGCGCCGAAGTTCACGGTCCTGGCCGTGATCTGTTTGATGCCGCCGCCCGAGCCGATGGACTGGTAATTCATATTCATGCCGGTCTTGGCCTTGTAGGCCTCGGCCCATTTGGCGTAGATCGGGTAAGGGAAAGTCGCGCCGGCACCGTTGATGGTTTCGGCAGCTTGTGCGAGGCCTGTGGCCAGACCGAGCGCCATCGCCGCGGCAGTCACTGCGGTTTTAAGTCGTTGGGGGAAAATACGCATTATTGTCATGTCTCCAATGTCGATTGTCGCTGAATGCGGGGCGCATCATGCCTAGGCAATGTGACAGCTGTATGACAGCGCGCTTGCCCGGCACAACCCGGGTACCACCTTGAAGTCCGGGTCATGTCATGCGTGCCGGCGTCAATGCGTGGACGACAGGGCCGGAGCCGGGCAGCATTCCGCGTAAGTGGGGATACCCCGTTTGCGTTCGTACCAGTCGCTGCTGCGGTTGACGATTTTCACCACCGAGAGCATGACCGGGACCTCGATCAGCACGCCGACCACGGTGGCGAGCGCCGCACCCGACTCGAACCCGAACAGGCTGATGGCGGTGGCCACGGCGAGCTCGAAGAAATTGCTGGCCCCGATCAGCGCCGACGGGCCGGCGACACAATGGGCGACCCTGAACCGGCGGTTGAGCAGGTAGGCGAAACCGGAATTGAAATATACCTGGATCAGAATCGGCACCGCCAGCAAAGCGATGATCAACGGCGCGCGCAGGATCTGTTCGCCCTGGAAACCGAAGAGCAGGACCAGCGTGGTCAGCAGCGCGATCAACGATACCGGATGCAGGTCGTCAAGGGTGCGCTGCAATCCTTTTTGACCGCCCCGGCGCAACAACCAGCCGCGCCACAGCTGGCTGAATACCAGCGGAATAACGATGTACAAACCGACTGACAGCAGCAGCGTATTCCAAGGTACGGTGATGGCGGACAAACCCAGCAGCAGGCCCACGATCGGGGCAAAGGCGTAAATCATGATGGTATCGTTGAGAGCGACCTGCGTGAGCGTGAAGTTGGCGTGCCCGCGGCTCAGGTTGCTCCACACGAATACCATCGCCGTGCACGGCGCCGCGGCGAGCAGGATCAGGCCCGCGAGGTAGGAATCGATCTGACCGGCCGGCAGCCAGGATGCGAACCCATGGCGGATGAAAATCCATCCAAGCAGGGCCATGGAAAACGGTTTGACCAGCCAGTTGATGAACAGCGTCACGCCGATACCGCGCCAGTGCTCGCGCAGATGATGCAGCGCGCTGAAGTCCACCTTGAGCAGCATCGGCACGATCATGAGCCAGATCAGCACCGCGACCGGCAGATTGACACGCGCGAGTTCGAGCCGCCCGACCGTGTGAAACAGTTCCGGAAACAGATGCCCCAGCAGGATTCCGGCGCCGATACCCAGAAACACCCACAGAGTCAGATAGCGCTCGAACAGTCCCATGGGATTTCCCGCGGCGCGCTTTCCGGTTGTTTCGCATTGCGTGCTCATGCCTGCTCCTTGCTGTCGCTGCGCGCCATCATTTTCAGCCCGCCGATCATGCCTTCGACGCGATGCCTGATCTCATCGCGCGTGGCGCGAAATTTGGTCATGATCTGTTCTTCCGTGCCGCTGGCTCTGGCCGGATCCTCCAGCGGCCAGTGTTTTTTCTGTACGCCGGGTGGCAACACCGGGCAGTGCTCATCGGCATGGCCGCACACGGTGACCACGAGATCGGCCGACGCCAGCATCTCCGGCGTCACGCACGTGGATTCCTGATATGAGATATCCACGCCGGCCTCGCGCATGACGGCGATCGCGCGCGGATTTTTTCCATGCGCCTCGATGCCGGCCGAAGTCGCCTCCAGCCATTCGCCGCCCAGATGATTGGCCCAGCCTTCGGCCATTTGCGAACGGCAGGAGTTGCCGGTGCACAGAAACAGAATCCTCGCTTTGCGTTTGTACATGCGATTTCCTGCAGGAGGATCGGTTTATTTGCAGAGTGTGTCTGCAAAGCACGCGATCGGGTTTCCGGGCCGATCGCCCTCCGGCGACGGGCAGAACACCGGTGCGAACCCGCCGCCCGGGGTGCGGAAATTGGTCGTCTGCCCCTGGTACAGTCGCGCAGCGAGAAGCTGCACCTCGCCGTGGTACACGTAATGGCGGATGTCGAGTTTGAGTGCGGTTTCGTCTCCATTCCGCCGCAGCCGCCGCTCGCTCGGCGCGATTTGATCCTGTGCCACATAGTTGCCGGCGGTGATCTCGTCCCACACCCGCCGGGTGAGCTTGTCGCCGCGATAGGCGGCCTTGGCGCCGTAGCCGGCGGCGGGTTTGAAGAAAAGTTCGCGCCGCCGCGCCCACAACAGCCCGGCGCTGGCGCGTGTTACCGGCACGGTGCGCGGTATGCCGTCGAGCAGCGTCTCGATGACGGGCTCCGGAACCTGCCACGCGCGCAGCCGCGCGCCGTCGGTCAGCGCAACGAGATTGCGTTTGTCCGCGTACAGCGCGTGCGCGCGCGGATGGGGCGTGAGCACGACGCCGCCTTCGAGATAGGCCTGGCGCAGCACCGCGTGCCGCGGCTCTTCCAGGGCGAAATCGGTCAGGCGGTTGTACACGAGATCGATTTGTTGATGCTCGTGCCACATCTTGCCGTCGCGTATCCCGAGCTCGGCAGGATCGGCGATCACGGCCTTGAGCCCGTGACGGCGGAACAGGCGCTCGAATAAAAGAAACTCCGGGTAAAGGTATTGTTCCCGGGGGGCGTCATCCACGATGGCGATGCTCGTGAGCGGTTGTGCGCCGCGTTGCCGGCGCCACTCGCGCAGGAACATCCGGTGGAAAACGTCGTCGGTCGCGCCGACATGCGCCGGTCCAGGTATCAGCGGCTTCATCGTTTCGCAGCAGGCGGCCTGCGCGCGCGCCAGTGCGGTGTTGAGCAGCGCCCCACCGGCGTTGGTGTTGATCTCGATAAGTTGCGGTCCCGCGGCGCCGAGGTGGAAATCATAGCCCATGAACACGCCGCGCGGTCCCGGGTCGAAGCGGGCGATCTCCGGCGCCTCGGCCAGCACCTCCTCGCGATACGCCGGGAGCGCCGCCACGGTCTCGACCGCCCGGATGATCGCGCGCATGCGTTCGGCCTGTTCCGGCGTCACGAACACTGCCGTGGCCGAGAAAAGATTCGGCCTGGTGGCGAGGATGTCGTCATAGAGATCGGCATCGGCCCCGTCGGCGTCCAGCTCGCGCCGCAACGTGTCGTGATCGACGGTCACGCACAGACAGTCACGATTGAGCGCCGTGGCCAGGTCTTCGATCCCGGTCGTGGAACGGACCGCCGACGGCTGAGTAATGAATCGGTTCATACGTTTCCTTCGGTCCGCGAGTCAGCTTTCGACTTCACGTCGGTCGGTGCCGCTATCAGGCGCAGCAGCGCACCGGGGGCCGGTTCGGCGCACCGCGCAGGCGCTTGCGGTCCTGTGCGAACGGCTTGGCCGCGGCATTGGCTCGGTTCGCGATGCCCAGGATTTCGCGCGCCCAGGCCGGCAGATCAGGATTGATGCGATAGTGTATCCACAACCCCTCGCGCCGGTCGCTGACGATACCGAGTTCGCGCAGCGTCGCGAGGTGACGGGAAATCTTGGGTTGCGACTCGGCCAGCGCGTGGGTGAATTCGCACACGCACAGCTCACCTTCGGCCGCGAGCAGCAACAGGCAGCGCAATCGCGTCGAATCGGCCAGGGCGGGGAAGAAGTTTTCAGCGGTAATCATAAACATAAATATATGACAATACATATATATGTTCAATCATATATAATAAGTCGTTGTTTCGATCCTTGAAAATTAAGACCAATGACCGGTTTGCTCGTGGCGGTGACGGTTATTTCGTTTCACTTCCCGTTTCGGGCGAGAAACGTGCCGTCACGATACGCAGCGCCACGAGCGTGACGATCACACCCAGTCCGACCAACACCTTCTCCGGCGTGTACTCCTTGAACCACAGGCCCATCAGTTCGCCGATCAGCACCACGAGGGCGGTATCGAGAATGAACGTGACGCGCACGCGCCCCAGTTTCAGATAGGCCTGGAGCGTGCGAATCACTTCCAGCAGTGCCAGCATGATGAGCGCCTTGATAATCACGTGTTCGGCAGTGCTTGCCCAGTCTGCGGCGAGCGTTTCACGCAGGCCGGTAACCAGGTGAGTAATTCCCGCCAGCATCCACAGGCACAGCGCTACGATCAGGAATCCGGTGAGATGACGGACCAGGGCAGGATAAATAACGTGAGTGGTAACTTGGCCGGGAACGTGGGCTTCCGCGGCTTGTTCGACGCACGAGTTTGCTTCGATGCGCTGGAATTTGGCGGCCACATTGCTCATGGCCGGGATGATGGACTGTCTCTATGAAATCTGTATTACACCGGTGCCGGGAACATCAGGCGCGGACAACCCGCTGCTCCGGGAAGACGCAGCGAAACGTGCTGCCCTGGCCGACCTCGCTTTCGATTTCGAGCCGGGCGTCGTGACGCAGCAGCACGTGCTTGACGATGGAAAGTCCCAGGCCGGTGCCGCCCGAAGCGCGCGAACGCGCGGTGTCCACGCGGTAGAAGCGTTCCGTCAGGTGCGAAAAATGTTCCGGCGCGATGCCTTCGCCGGTGTCGCTGACGGCGAATTCGGCGCCGTCACCCGCGGCACGCCACGAGAGCCGTATCCCGCCGCCGGCCGGTGTGTAACGCACGGCATTGTTGACCAGATTGGAAAAGGCGCTGTGCAATTCGTCGCGGTTGCCGAGCAGCCTGAGCGAGGGATCGGCCTCCAGCGTGATGTCATGGCGGTTCTCACCGCTCAACAACGTCGCCTGCTCCACGAGGCTTTTCAGGAGCGCGGCGATGTCTACCGGCTCGACGTGTGTGCGCGGCGGCGCGGTTTCCAGTTTCGAAAGCATCAGCAGATCCTCCACCAGGCGTTGCATGCGCTGGGATTGCTCGTGCATGGTGGAAAGATGTTTTTGGAGATCTTCCATTTTGATCTGGTCCATGTGCCGCAGCGTTTCGACGTAACCGCCGAGGACCGTGAGCGGTGTACGCAGCTCGTGCGAGACGTTGGCCACGAAATGCCGGCGCATCTGTTCCAGCCGCATCAGCCGGGTGACGTCGCGTCCGATGACCAGTTTCTGGCTGCTGCCGAACGGCGTGATCTGGATCGAGACGTGGATTTCGCGATTGTCCGGCGAGGTGATTTCCAGCGGCTCGACGTATTCGCCGCGCTCCAGGTACTGGGCGAAGCCGGGCACGCGCAACAGGTTGAGCAGGCGCATGCCCGCGTCATGCGGATAGCGGATGCCCAGCAGGCTCGCGGCCGAACGATTGGCCCACTCGATGTCGCCCGCCTGCGACAACACCACCACGGCGTCGGGCATCGCCGAAGCCGCTTTCTGGAATCGCGCGAGCATGCCGCTCAACTGGTCCTGGCGGCGCGACGCCTGTTTGACGAGCTTGTGGATCTCGTCGAAGACCTCGCCCCACAATCCGCCGGCCTCCGGCATGTCGCCGGCGCGGCGGTCGAGCAGCCAGCGGTGCAGGTTGCGCAGGTGACGCAGGGTCCAGCCGATGTAGAAACCGAAGCCGATCGCGGTGGTCAGAAACGGGCGGCCGGTGAGCGCGCCCAGGAAAAGGCTCAGCGCGGCGATACCGACGAGGATCCAGATTTCGCGCCACAGGCCGGGGTGCATGCGTTCAGTCCTGCGTCGAGAAACGGTAGCCGGTGCCACGTACCGTCTGGATCAGGCGCTCGTGTCCGGAGGCGGTCAGGATCTTGCGCAGGCGGCGGATGTGCACGTCCACGGTGCGTTCTTCCACGTACACGTTGCTGCCCCATACGCTGTCGAGCAGACGTTCGCGCGAATGCACCCGTTCGGGATGAGTCATAAAGAATTGCAGCAGCCGGAATTCCGTGGGACCCATTTCCACGGGCTGTCCGTGCGCGCTGATGCGGTGGGTGACCGGATCGAGCTTCAAGCCGCCGATTTCCACCGTCGTCCGGGCGGCATGCGGGGCGGTGCGCCGCAGCAGTGCCTTGATGCGCGACAACAGCTCGCGCGTGGAGAACGGTTTGGTGATGTAATCGTCGGCGCCGCTGTCCAGTCCGGCCACTTTGTCCTGTTCCTCGGTGCGTGCCGTGAGCATGATGATGGGAATGTCCTGTGTCAGTTTTTCGCGCCGCAGACGGCGGGAGTATTCCACGCCGCTCAGTCCCGGCAGCATCCAGTCGAGCAGGATCAGGTCGGGCTTCTCGGCGAGTATTTTCGCCTGCGCCTCGGCGGTGTCGGCCGCCTCGACGCAGTCGTAGCTCGGCGACAGGGCCAGGCAGACCATCTGCCGGATGGCGGATTCGTCGTCGACAACGAGGATTTTGGCCCGCATGGTTGAGTGCCCGGGCGTAATGACCCTTGGTTTTGCCGCCATTTCATACCATAAATATTGCAATTTGGTTACCATTACCCGTTTCAGCGCCGGGCCGTCGCACCAAGCGGGCCGGCCGGACGAATCGAGGCGGGAAAAGCATGAAAAAAGACGCAGTCAGGCCGACCGACATCAAGCTGCACCAGAAATCGCGTGTTCTCGAAGTGGCGTTCGATGACGGCAGTCATTTCAATCTGCCCTGCGAATACCTGCGGGTGTATTCGCCCTCGGCCGAAGTGCGCGGTCACGCGCCGGGACAGGAAGTGCTGCAGGTGGGCAAGGAGAACGTGAACATCACGCACATCGAGCCGGTGGGCAGCTACGCCGTGTGCCTGTTTTTCGATGACGGCCACAGCACCGGCATCTATTCCTGGGACTGGCTGCATCAGCTGGGCACGAACCAGGACAGCCTCTGGAAGCAGTATCTGGAGCGGCTGGCCAAATCCGGTTACCAGCGCAAGCCGAAACCGGCAGGATAGACGTCATGCCCCAACCCGGCAAGGAACAGCGCACCACGCATTTCGGTTTCCGCGAGGTGCCGGAGTCGGCGAAAGACGATCTCGTCGCCGGGGTGTTTCATTCGGTCGCGAACAAATACGACCTGATGAACGATCTCATGTCGCTCGGCATCCACCGCCTGTGGAAGCAGTTCGCGGTCGAAGCGAGCGGCGTACGCGGCGGGTTCCGCGTGCTCGACGTGGCCGGCGGCACCGGCGACCTAGCGGCGAAATTCGCCGTGCGCGCCGGGCGGCGCGGGCAGGTGGTGCTGGCCGACATCAACGAATCCATGCTCGGCATCGGACGCGTGCGTCTCGTGGATCGCGGCATCGTCGGTAATGTCGCGTTCGTCCGTGCCAACGCCGAGAACCTGCCGTTTCCCGAGAATTATTTCGACCGCGTGAGCATCGCCTTCGGGCTGCGCAACGTGACGCACATCGATTCGGCGCTGGCGTCCATGTTCCGGGTGCTGAAGCCGGGCGGTGCGCTGCTGGTGCTCGAGTTTTCACGTCCGGTGGTGCCCGGGCTGAATAACCTCTACGACGCTTATTCTTTCAACGTTCTGCCGTGGCTCGGACGCGTGATCGCGCGGGACGAGGGCAGCTACCGCTATCTCGCCGAGTCGATCCGCAAGCATCCCGATCAGGAGACGCTGAAGACGATGATGGAGCAGGCCGGGTTCGAGCGAGTCGAGTACCACAATCTGAGCGGCGGCATCGTCGCCCTGCACAAAGGATACAAGTTCTGACCCGTGTATTTCTGCCGACGGTAATGCTTCGTGAAACCTGATCTTGCGTTCCTCCCCTTGCTGGAGTCCGCCGTCAACCGCGTGTTGCGGCTCGACCCCGATACGCTCGCGCGGTTCGGCGAACTGGAGGGGAAGGTCATCCGGATCCGGGTCGCCGGGACCCGTCCGTTTGAAATTTTCGTGCTGCCGTCCACGTCCGGCGTCAGCCTGCGTGCGCTGCACGACGCCGACGCGCACGTCACGCTGAGCGGCGACGTTCCGGTATTTGCCAAGCTGGCTTTACGTCGTGTCGTGCCCGGCACCGTGGCCGACGGCGAAGTGCAGATCAGCGGCGACATCCCTCTCGGACAGCGCTTCCAGCAGCTGCTCGAAAAAATCGATATCGACTGGGAGGAGCAGGTCGCAGGTGTGCTGGGCGACGTCGCCGCGCATCAGCTCGGTAACGCGCTGCGCCGCTTCAGCGGCTGGACGCGGCAGTCGCTGAATACGCTGGGCGAGGATGCGGCCGATTACCTTCGGGAAGAAAGCCGGTTACTGCCCTCGCGCTCGCGCGTCGAGGGGTTTCGGCGTGCCGTGGAATCGTTGCGACTCGAGTCGGAGCGCCTGGCATCGCGTCTCGATCGCTTGCGCGAGGGCGTGAAATGAAGCGCCTGCGACAGCTGGCGCGCCTGCTGCGCATCACGCAGGTCTTCGTCCGGCACGACCTGGACGAATTCGTCACCGCGATCCATCTGTTCCGTCCCTACCGTCTGTTGCTGCGGCTCGCGCCGTGGCGGCTGTTCGCGCGCCGCGGGTTGCCGCGCGGCCAGCGCCTGCGCGAGGCGCTCGAGGAACTGGGGCCGGTGTTCGTGAAGTTCGGCCAGATGCTGTCGACCCGCCCCGACCTGTTGCCGGAGGACATCGCCGAGGAGCTGGCGCGGCTCCAGGACCGCGTGCCGCCGTTTGCCGGCGAAGAGTCGGTGCGTCTGGTCGAGCGGGCGCTGGGCGGAAAGCTCGAAGGCTTTTTCAGCGAATTCAACCGCGAGCCGATCGCCTCGGCTTCGGTGGCGCAGGTGCACATCGCGCGTCTGCATGACGGCACCGAAGTGGCGGTCAAGGTGCTGCGCCCCGGCATCGAGACGGTGATCGAGCGCGACATCGAGCTGCTGTATCTGCTGGCGCGGCTCGCGGTGCGCTACGTGACCGAGGCGCGGCGGCTACGGCCGGTCGAGGTGGTGGACGAATTCAACAAGACCATTCACGACGAACTGGACCTGCGGGTGGAATCGGCGAATGCGAGCCGTCTGCGGGCCAATTTCGAAGGCTCGAACCTGCTGTACGTGCCGAAGGTCTACTGGGACCTCACGCGCCGCACGGTGATGGTGCTGGAACGCATCCACGGGATCCCGATCGGGAACGTCGAGGGGCTCAAGGCCGCTGGCGTCGACATGCGAAAGCTGGCGCACAACGGCGTGGAAATATTTTTCACCCAGGCATTCCGTGACGGGTTCTTCCACGCCGACATGCACCCGGGAAACATTTTCGTCTCGCCCGAGGGACAGTACCGCGCGGTGGACTTCGGCATCATGGGCACGCTCGGTGAAAAGGACAAGCGCTACCTCGCGGAAAATTTCCTGGCGTTTTTCAACCGTGACTACCACGCGGTGGCCGATGCGCATCTGCGCGCCGGCTGGGTACCGCCCGGCACCCGGCTCGAGGAATTCGAGGCCGCGATCCGCACCGTGTGCGAACCGGTGTTCGCCCGCCCCATCAAGGACATCTCCTTCGGCAGGTTCCTGCTGCACCTGTTCCAGACCGCACGCCGTTTCAACATGGAAATCCAGCCACAACTGGTGCTGTTGCAAAAGACCCTGTTCAACATCGAAGGGCTCGGACGCCGGCTGTATCCCGACCTCGACCTGTGGGACACCGCCAAGCCCTATCTCGAACGCTGGATGCGCGAACACATGGGACCGCGCGCATTTATCCGTGCCTTGCGCAACGAATTCCCCAAATGGTGGGCGATGCTGCCGGAAATCCCGTCACTGGTGCACGAGAACCTGCGGCGCACGCGCGAGCGAGGCTCGGCTGAGGAAGCCTCGGCGCGCGAGATCGAGCAACTGCGTCGCCAATTACGGCAGCAGCAACGCCGGCTTTATTTCGCCGTTTCCGGGAGCGGCCTGTTGATTGCCGGTGCCCTGTTGCTGGGCATGGAAATCACTCATTCAGGAGCGCCGGGTTGGAGCAACGTCGCCGGCTGGGGGTTCGCCGTGTTGGGGGTTTTTATGCTGTTGCGAGGCTGGCCGGGCCGGAATCCGTGACAGACGGTGTCTGCCCGTGACGCCATTATGCTAGAATTTCACTACATACTTGATGAAACCGGACCGGTGCCATGAGAGCCGTCGAAAAAGCCATAATCGCGGGCGCGGTGCTGCTGGCCAGCACGGGCACGGCTTTGTCCGCTCAGTCGGGAAAGCTCTCCTGGTTCGATGATGCCCCGTTCGCGGGCGTGGGCACCCTGGGGGTTCCCCAGGTCCAGTTGCGGAATCCCTCCGAATACAATTCCTTCGGTCTTGATCTGTACCGCTCCCAGCGTGTCGCCACGGATGACAGCTCTGCGGCGGATGCCGGCGAGGCCGGAACAGGCGCCTCTTCGGTCAGTTTTTACGGAGAGATCGAGACCCCCGGAAACCCGTCTCCCGCTTCTTATGAGCAGACGCCGGGCAACCGCGTGAATGCCTTCGGGGTGAGGTGGCGACATCACGTGGACACCATGAACAGTTTTGCGATCTCCGCCGAGTACGGCGAGGGTACCGCGATCAACCCATCGCCTCTGGATACGCTCGACACCCGTGCGGCGATCTCCTGGACCAGCCGTTTGCCGAGCGCCGTGAAACCGAGCGTTACCGGCAGCGTGTTTCTCGGTGATGAAGTGGCGCGCGAGGAAATCTACCGTCATCTCGGACGCCGATACTACGGTTTCACCGTGGGCGGCAGCATGACGCTGTTCCAGTCGCACACGCCGTATGTATCGTTCAAGATGCAGAAGAGCCTGTACGACGCGGCCGACGATTCGGCATTCGTGTCGCCGCGCAGCAGCGACCGCTCGCTGCTGTCGGCGGGATGGAAATGGCAGGTGCAGCGCGGTTTCAGTCTCCAAGCCGAGGCAAGTTACGGTTTGGGAAGCTCTACGACCAGTCTCGATCCCAACAGCCTGGAACGCAGCCGTATCCTCTTCGGTACCCGCTTCGGTTTCAAGTAACCGTCGTTCCGAGTCGCGTCCCGCGACGTTAAATTTCCCTTGATGTCTTTTCAGACCGCGTTTGCGGGCTGTCGATGATGAGCCGGCCGTTGCAACCCGGCCTCAACCTGATCGCGTTTTTCCTTTCCGGTGAGCAGGCCGATCAATTCCAGTGCGAAGTCCATTGCCGTACCGGGTCCGCGCGAAGTGACGATCCTGCCGTCGATGACGACGGCGCGGTTTTCCAGATGGATGCGCGGCCACCTTGCGGGATCGAGCACGGCGGGAAACGACGTGACATGTTTGCCGTCGAGCACGCCGGCAACGGCCAGAACCTTGGGCGCGGCGCAGATGGCGGCGGTGTAGCGCCCCTCGCTCGACATCTTCCTGATCAAACCGACAACGCGCGGGCCCTGTTCGAGGTGGGTGGCGCCGGGCTGGCCGCCGGGAAGCACGATCATGTCGTAATCGCGGACGAGCGCCTGCTCCAGCGCGACATCCGGCAGCAGCACCGTGCCACGGCTGCCCTTCACCGGACCGGCATCGAGGCCCGCGGTAACGACCTCGATGCCGGCGCGACGCAGCAGATCGATGACGGTGACCGCTTCCAGTTCTTCGACGCCCTGTGCCAGAGGAACCAGTACGGTCGCCATCCCGATCCGCTTATTTGTCCTGGGCCTTGAAGAAGCTGATGCCCTTGAGCAGGTTCAGCGCTTCCTGCAGCTGATAGTCCTCGACCGCGGGCTTGCCGGTTTCATCCTTCTTCTTCTCGTCTTTCTTGTCATCCTTCTTCGGCTCTTCCTTCGGCTTGGCCATTTCATCGCCGTTTTCCAGGTGGCGCGCGAGATCGGCTTCGCGCAGGCGGTCGGCAGCTTCGCTCTTGGTGATCCGGGCTTCCTCGGTCACGATATCAGGCACGATGCCGGACGCCTGAATCGAGCGGCCGCTCGGCGTGTAGTAGCGCGCCGTGGTGATCTTGAGCGCGGCGCCGTTGCTGACAGGGATGATGGTTTGCACCGAACCCTTGCCGAAGCTTTTCGTACCCATGATGACGGCGCGTTTGTGATCCTGGAGCGCGCCAGCGACGATTTCTGACGCCGAGGCCGAGCCGCCGTTGATCAGCACCACCATCGGCGCGCCGTTCAGTACGTCGCCCGGCGTCGCCGAAAGTTTCATCTTGGAATCCGCCACGCGGCCCTCGGTGTACACGATGAGGCCTTTGTCGAGGAACGCGTCACTGACGCCAACCGCCGAATTGAGCACACCGCCGGGATTGTTGCGCAGATCCAGAACTAGCCCGCGCAGGGCGCCCTTGTTTTCGGTTTCCAGTTTTTTGATCGCCTCGGTCAGTCCTTTGTCGGTTCCGGCCTGAAACTGGGTGATGCGCACGTAGCCGTAACCCGGTTCCAGCATGCGGTTCTTCACGCTCTGGATCTTGATGACCGCGCGCGTGAGCGTGATCTTGAGCGGTTTGCTTGCACCTTCGCGCACGATGGTGAGCGTGATGTCGCTGCCGGGTTTGCCGCGCATGAGCCGCACCGCCTCGGTGAGCGTGAGACCCTTCACCGCCTTGTCGTCGAGGCGGATGATGAGATCGCCCGGTTTCACGCCGGCGCGCGCCGCGGGGGTGTCCTCGATCGGCGAGACGACCTTGACGAAGCCGTTTTCCATCGTGACTTCGATGCCGAGACCGCCGAACTGGCCCTCGGTTTCCACGCGCATGTCCTTGAAGCTTTCGGCATCCAGATAAGCGGAATGCGGATCGAGCCCGGCGAGCATGCCCTGCACGGCGTCTTCGAGCAGTTTCTTGTCCTCGACCGGTTCGACGTAGTCGGACTTGATGCGACTGAATACCTCGGTGAAGCTGCGCAGCTCGTTGAGCGGCAGCGGCGCGAGGGCCTCCTTGGGTTCGTCGCGCTCGGCCAATACACCCATGTCGAGGATGATCGCGGCACCGACGAACATCCCGAGAAACAGGACCAGAATATAACGTGTTGCAAGTTTCATTAATGATGCTCCGTTGAATGAACCGTTCCGCCACGCCGGCGGCGGTGATGATAAAGTAGCCCTACTCCGTTCGTCTTGAGAAAAATGTAGCCCTGCTCGCTGTGCTCGTTCGTTTTGAGATAATAAGGACAGCGGTCGTTATCGTGCCTTGCACCAGATCAGCGGGTCACGCGGATCTCCGTTCTGACGAATCTCGAAATACAGTCCCGGTTGCGCCGCATCGCCGGTGTTGCCGAGACTGGCGACGGTCTCGCCGGTTTCGACCCAGTCGCCGACCGCCTTGTGCAGGCTTTGATTGTGGCCGTACAGCGTCATATAGCCATCTCCGTGGTCCAGAATCAAGAGTAGCCCAAAACCCCGCAACCAGTCAGCGAACACCACGCGTCCGCGGAACACGGCGTTCACGTCCTGTCCCTCGCGTCCGGCGATGAAAAGACCGCGCCATTTGAGATTCCCCAGGTTTTTTTGCGCGCCGTAACGTGCCAGTATCCGGCCGCGCGTCGGCAGCGGCAGGCGCCCCCGCAGCCGTGCAAAATGTTTTTCACCGGCGGGCGGCGGGAGCGCGGTTTCCGGCAACACCGTTTTCAGTTCCTCGATCAGCTGCTCCAGACGCTTTTCGTCGGTTTGCAGTCGTTCGAGTTCCCGGGAACGGTCGTGCACCTCGCGGTTGAGGCTCGCGAGCAGCTCGCCGCGACGCGCGCGGGCCGTCTCCAGCGCCGCTTTCTGCTCCCGCTGGGTGACCCGCAAATTCTCCAGCTCGCGGTTCTCTTCCCGGATCTGCCGGTCGAGCGTATCCAGTCTCGACAGGCTGGCCTGGAGATCGGCGATACGCTCGACGCGTGCGCGGTTGAAGTATTGATAATAAGTCAGCACCCGGGCGACGCTCGCGGGATTTTCCTGGTTGAGCAGCATCTTTGAATAATCCTGCTGGCCCATGACATAGGCGGTACGCATCTGGCGTCCGAGTTGCTGTCTTTGCGTCTCGATCTGATCGCGGCCGCGCGCCGCCTGCGCCTTCAGGTTCTGCAGTTTTCTCTCGTTGGCATGCAGACGTGTCTCGGTCAGCCTCAGACCCTGCAATTGATCGCCGATGCGGCGTTCGAGATCGCGGATTTCGTCACGCACGGTGTCGCGCTGGCCGCGGGTTTCGTTGAGCTTCTCCTGCAAGGCGCCGATGCGTGTGCGCAGTTTTTGCAGTCGCGCCTCCTCCCGGGCGGGGTCGGCGGCATCGGCCGGATGAAAGCTTGTGAAAAAAAACGCGGACAACAACACCGCCACCGCCCGGCGCGTCCGATGCGCGTCGTGGGGATTCATCGGGGCGAAATCGTGAAGAAAGGGCGCAGGTGGCTTGTCCGTCAGGCGCGACCCTCGGCGATCGCCGGTTGCGCGGACGACAGCGTCACCAGCGGCCGGCCGGTCATTTCCGTTGGCTGTGGCAGGCCCAGGAGCGAGAGCATGGTCGGCGCGATGTCCTCCAGCGCTCCGCTCGGTGCGAGCGTGGCGGGACGACCCACGTACAGGAGCGGGACCGGATTGGTGGTGTGTGCCGTGTGCGGTTGTCCGGTTTCAAAGTCGAACATCTGTTCGGCGTTGCCGTGATCGGCGGTAATGAGCAATTCCCCGCCGGTTTCCCTGATCGCCTTGTAAATCCGTCCCAGGGACTGGTCGACCGCCTCGATGGCCTTGACCGTGGCGTCGAAATCGCCGGTGTGGCCCACCATGTCGGCGTTGGCGAAATTGCAGACGATGACGTCGTAATGCCCGTGGCGGATTGCCTTGACCACTTCGTCGGTGAGACGCGGGGCGCTCATTTCGGGTTTGAGGTTGTAGGTGGGCACGTCCGTCGGCGACGGGATCAGGATGCGGTCTTCGAACTCGAACGGGGTTTCGGTGCCGCCGTTGAAGAAGAACGTGACGTGCGCGTATTTTTCCGTTTCGGCGATGCGGAGTTGATGCAGGCCCAGGCTCGCCAGGTAGGCGCCCATGACGTTGCGCAACCGTTCCGGCGGAAACGCCACCGGCACGTGAAACTCGGAATTGTATTCCGTGAGACTGACGAAAGCGCCGAGCTTGGGAATCGCCGCGCGTTCGAAGGCATCGAAGTTCCGGTCGATGAAGGGGCGCGTGATCTGGCGCGCGCGGTCGGAGCGGAAGTTCATGAAGATGACCACGTCGCCGTCGGCGATGTGCGCCGGTTCCGCGCCGGGCGGCGCGATGACGGTGGCCTTGACGAACTCGTCGGTCTCGCCGCGGGCATAGGCCATCTCGAGCGCCTGCGAAGCGGAGGCGGCGCTGAATTCGGCCTTGCCCTGCGTCATCAGGTCATACGCCGCCTGGATGCGCGGCCAGCGGTGGTCGCGGTCCATCGCGTAGTGGCGGCCGATGAGCGAGGCGAAACGGCCCTGTTTCACGGCGGCGAATTTTTCTTCCATCATCCGGATCGAAGCCGCGGCGCTCTGCGGCGGCGTATCGCGTCCGTCGAGGAACGCGTGCAGGTATAGCCGGGTCGCCCCGCGCTTGGCCGCGAGTTCGACGATGGCATGAATGTGTTCCTCGTGGCTGTGGACGCCGCCGGGTGAAAGCAGGCCCATGATGTGCACCGCCTTGCCGGTCTTGAGCGCCAGGTCGATGGCGTCGGTGAGCGTCTTGTTGGTGAAGAAGGTGCCGGTGCTGATTGCGCGGTTGATGCGCGTGTATTCCTGATACACGACCCGGCCGGCGCCGAGGTTGAGATGGCCGACTTCCGAGTTGCCCATCTGGCTGGACGGCAGGCCGACCGCCGCCTCCGAGGCGTGGATCAGGGTGTGGGGGCACTGTTTCCAGAGCGCGTCCCACGCGGGCTTGCGGGCGGCGGCGATGGCGTTGTACTGGGTGTCTTCACGGTAGCCCCATCCGTCCAAAACGATCAGAACCAAGGGTTTAGGGGTTGATGACATGCTCGATGCTCAAATAGCGGTTATTCCAGTCTCTTTTAAATATCGCCGATATTGTATAATGTTTTTGCTCGCGACACAGCAGATTACGGGGTCCGCAAGGGAGCGTGGGCTGAGAGCGATCCATGAGGCCTGAACACATGAGCGCCGCCGCCGAAAAAGTAGAAGACGTACTGATCACCAACGAAGATGACATCCATCTCGCTTCCCGTTCCCTGAAAGCCATGGCGCATCCGCTGCGCCTGAAAATCCTCTGCATTCTCGGGGGCAATACCGAAGTCAGCGTTCAGGACATCGTCGAGCAGGTCGGCACATCGCAAAGCAACATTTCGCAGCATCTTTCCATTCTGCGTGACAAGGGCATCCTCGCAGCACGCAAGGACGCCAACAAGGTTTATTACCGGATCAGCGATCCGAAAATCCTGCAGCTGATCGGATCGTTGCGTTCGGCATTCTGCAGCGCGGTGCGCCGCTGAGCACGGTCGGGATCATGGCGGTTGTCAATCACCGGCAAGTCCGTCTGAGCTGTCCCCAATAAGACCGACTCTTCCCGCCTTCAATTCATCAATCAAACAGACAATTGAGCTACTGAGCCATGCAGTTCGTGATCCATAACTGGTACCTGTTCGTCGCCCTGGGCGTGATTTTGTTTTTGTTGGCGGCCGGTCCGTTGACCCAATATATTCACGGCATCAAGAACGCCAACACCGCCCAGACAGTACAGCTGCTGAACCGCGAAGACGGCGTGGTGGTGGATGTCTGCGAGCCGAAAGAGTTCCAGTCCGGTCACATCCCGAACGCGATCAATCTGCCGTTGTCGACGTTGCCAAACCGGCTGCGTGAACTCGACAAATACAAGAACAGGCCGGTGATCGTCGCCTGCCGCGCCGGCAATCGTTCCATGAAGGGCGCCGTGATGCTGCGCAAAGGCGGATTCGCCACGGTTTACAATCTCTCCGGCGGATTGCTCGCCTGGGAGAAGGACAACCTGCCCGTGGAGAAGTAGTCATGGCGAGAGTGCTGATATACAGCACCCGTGTTTGTCCCTATTGCCGCATGGCGGAGCGGTTGCTGGAGAAAAAGGGGGCGCAGGCGGAAAAGGTGATGGTGGATGAAAATCCCGTGCGCCGCGAGGAAATGATCCGGCTCACCGGGCGGACCAGCGTGCCGCAGATTTTCATCGGCGAGACGCATGTCGGGGGATACACGGAGTTGGCGGGACTTGAACAGGCGGGGCAACTGGATGCGCTGCTGAAATCTTGAGTCGCCTGCATTTACAAACAAATTCAGATTAGCGAGGGTAGAGACGGTGGAACAGGATCAACAAGAGAATATCGTATTCAATATCGAGAAGATTTACACAAAAGATATTTCCTACGAGGCGCCGAGTGTGCCCCTGACGTTTGTCCAGGCGCAGGACGGCGCGGCGGAAATCGGCGTTCAGTTGGGGCTCGAGCACGGTGCGCTCAATGCGGAACAGGGCATATATGAAGTGGCGTTGACCGTGACGGCCACCGCCAACCGCGACAGCAAGACCATCTTCCTGGTCGAAGTGAAGCAGGCGGGCATTTTCCGTATTAACGGCGTCGAGGGAGAAATGCTGCAACGCGCGCTTCAGATCAGCTGCGCCTACGTGTTGCTCCCCTTCGTGCGCGAGACGATCAATGAACTCGTGGGCAAGGGTGGGTTTCCACAGCTGTTGATCAATCCGATCAATTTCGAGGCTTTGTACGAACAAAAACAGGCCGGTCAGGCGAACCCGCCGAGCATCAATTGATAATTATTTAGAAGTCTGCTCATGACGCCGGCAGGGAAGAAGTGCGTGTCATGGAGCATCGGTTTGAGGTGTTTTGCTGCAAGGAGTTTTTACTGGTTTAACCTCCTGCCGTGATGGATTTTCGGCAGGCATCAAGGAATCAGATGGCTTCCGAAAAAAAATCCGCCGTGGTCGTGCTTGGCGCCGGATCGTGGGGCACGGCGCTGGCTTTGTTGCTGGCGCGCAATGGACAGCCCGTGTTGTTGTGGAGCCATAACGCTGCGCAAGCAGAACGTCTGGAACGCGAGCGCCAGAATAGCGCCTATCTCGCGGGCGCTGTCTTTCCTCCGAATCTCCGGGTATCGGCATCGCTGGCCGAGATTGCAAAATCTGCAACGCGCTTTTTGATCGCCGTTCCCAGTCATGCCTTTCGCGTCACGCTCGCCGCGCTGCGTCCACGGTTGTCCGGCGATGCGATTCTGGCCTGGGCGACCAAGGGCCTCGAGCCTGGCAGCGGCAAACTGCTGGGTGCCGTGGCCGCCGAAGTACTTGGCGGGAAACGCGATCTTGCCGTGATTTCCGGACCGACGTTTGCCCGTGAAGTGGCGCTCGGTCTGCCGACGGCGTTGACCGTCGCTTCTGAAAGCGACAAAACCGCGGAAGAAGTGGCTTCCTGGCTTCGCAATGAACGCGTGCGCGTGTACACGAGCCGCGACGTGGCCGGCGTGCAGCTGGGCGGCGCGATCAAGAACGTCATGGCCATTGCCGCCGGGATCAGCGACGGTCTCGGTTTCGGCGCGAATGCGCGCGCCGCGCTGGTCACGCGCGGGCTTGCCGAACTCACCCGCCTCGGTGTTGCCATGGGTGGACAGAAAGAAACCTTCATGGGCCTGACCGGCGCGGGCGACTTGATTCTTACCTGCACCGACAACGCTTCGCGCAATCGTCGTGTCGGCTTGGCGCTCGGGCAGGGACACAAGCTTTCCGAAATCCTGGCGGAGCTGGGGCAGGAAGCGGAAGGCGTGGCCACGGCGCGCGAGCTGTATCAGCTGGCGAAACAACTCAAGGTGGACATGCCGATCACGGAACAGGTTTACCGCGTGCTCTACGAAAATCTCCCGCCACAGTCCGCGGTCGAGGCGCTGCTCAGGCGCGAATCCCGCCAGGAGTAGGTTGATTATTCCCCGCCCTTGAATCCCAGTTGTCGCCATGCTTCGTATACGGCGATGGCGACGGCGTTGGAAAGATTCAGACTGCGATTGCCGGCAACCAGCGGCAGTCGCAGACGTTGTTCCTCCGGGAGCGTCTCCAGAAGGTGCCGGGGCAGACCGCGTGTTTCGGGTCCGAAGAGCAGAACATCGTTTTCCCGGTATTGCATGTCCGTGTAAGGCCGTCGCGCGCGCGTCGAAAAGGCGAGCAACCGCTGTGGCCTCACTGCTTCGATGAATGCCTCATAACTGGCATAAGTCCGGACATCCGCCCATTCACGGTAATCGAGACCCGCGCGCTTGAGTTGCTTGTCTTCCAGCCTGAAGCCGAGCGGTTCGATAAGATGCAGGTGAACTGCCGTATTCGCGCACAGCCGCATGATATTGCCGGTGTTGGGCGGAATCTCGGGTTGATAGAGCACGACGTGCAACATGATCCGCCATCTTTAATGATGAGTCATCTGGTGTTTCGCTGAAGATTGTATATAAGTAAGCAGGTAATCTGCACGCCCCGTTTCCGGCCATTCAGGGAGGAATATCGCGGTGGTTAAACGAAAAACCCCGGACCTGCCCACCGTGCACGTCAGTTCTCTGCTGTTTATCGGCGCTCTTGTGCCCGCCCTGTTGTTCAAGGGTCCGCAAATGGAATATTTCGCCGTCACCCAGATTATGCTGGTGATCTGGCTGGGATGGATTCTTATGCGATCCCGGGACCAGGTGTTGCGCGTCCCGAAAACCCCCTTGACGCTTTGCCTGACCCTGTTCTGGTCATGGCTGGCGGTTTCGCTGATCTGGAGTCTCGCGCCCGGCATCAGCCTCATCAACTTCTGGTGGGTCGGCAGCGTGGCACTGGTTTTCTGGCTTTATGTTCTGACACCCGACCGTGAAACGCTCTGGTCGCACACGGCTGCCGTTGTCCTGGTTATTGGAATCGTGCTGGCGCTGATGGGTATTTATCAGACGTTTGTTCTGGAAGAGCCGGCGCGCTCCATTTTCGAGACGCGCAATAGTCAGGCTGCGTTTCTGAATATCGTGACACTGCCGGCGTCGGCGTATTTTCTGTTGTTGATGACGGACAAAAGTTTTCCCCGACATTATCCCCTCCTGCTCGGGACGGCCTTGTGTGTCCTGTTTTTTTCAATCTTTCTGACCGCCAGTCGTGGCGCCATGCTGAGTCTGGTATTGAGCATGAGTGTGCTGGTCGTGCTTGTCCTGCACCACACGACGAGGCGCGGAATCGGCGCGCTTCTCCTGCTGATGCTGGCCGCATTCCTGTTCACCAAGATATCGCACGGAGAACTGAGCGAGCGCCTCCCTCATTTGGCACAGGATTCCAGCCGCCGCGTCATCTGGGAATCTTCCTGGCACCTGCTGCAGGTATCTCCGTGGCGGGGTATCGGTCTGGGACTTTTTTTTCTGGCATATCCGGCATTCCGCAATCCGGCGGACAGTTCCGGCGGTTATTTCGCCCATAACGATTACCTGCAAATCTGGATCGAGACCGGACTGCCGGGGTTACTGCTTCTGCTCTCGGTTTTATTTGCGGTTTTATGGCTGTTCGTTCGCGCGCTGAAAGTAACCGGCAGGCGTGGTCACGCAAGGATCGAGATGACCGGACTGTTTTGCGGGCTGCTGGCGGTGGCCGGACACAGTATCGTCGATTTTAATCTCTACATTCTTTCCATCATGATGACGGCGGGTTTGGCCATGGGCCGACTGCACGAACTCGTCGGCCGTGAATTGAATTTGTCTTCATGGCGAATACATTTTTCACGGGTTAGCAGCATGAGGGTTTATCCCGTCATCGTATTCCTTCTGCTTCTTCTTCCCGTTGCGTATTTTTTGTCACTGGGTTTGACCAATTCTTATTACGAGACGGCTCTTGCGCAGGCACGCGAAGGAAAACTGCAGGAAGCCGACAAAAGCCTTGGCGCAGCACAAATTCTGGTTCCGTCGGATGATCGCACACTGATTGCCCATGCCGATCTCTATCGGTATGCGGCGACGCTCCTGCCATCAGAAGCTGAAGGCAGCAAAAAGCCGTTGTACGAAAACGCGCTCAAGTTGCTCGACCGGGCGCAACGTGCCAACCCCTTGCGTGGCCTGACATTCGTTGTTCGCGGCAGGCTTTATCAGCAGAACCCTGCTCTCGCGGGCGACGGCTGGTATGAATATGCGGTTGATTCGTTTCGCCGTGCCCTGTCGCTCGACCCCCGACTTCTCCAGGGGCGCCTGGATTACGCCGATCTGCTGCTGCAGCAAGGCAAAAGGGACGAAGCCTTGGGGTTACTCGAAGAGGGCTTGAGATACGAATATTCCTACATGCCCGAGTTGATCCCGTTTTATTCACTGACAGCCAAGCTCAGACGCGAAACAGGAAGGGAGGATGATGCAAAGCGGCTCGAAGACAAGGCGCGTGATCTGGAAAAACAGGTGGCAGGGAGTTATTCCCCGCGTGGATACTAGATTTCTCAGTCGTTCTGCTCTGATCGGCGGGCTTTGAAGGCTGGCTCGGTATTTGCTTGTATTTCAGGGATACCCGGCCCTTCCTGGCGCCGGGAAACGGACTGTTCCAGTTCGCCGGAAAAGCCGGAAGCCCGGTTTTTTTCGACTATATTGGAGGTAAGTTTTTACTTTTCAGTGTATTAGGCCGCCCACTTCATATCCGGGATGAGGCGCGGTCCGACGGGGAGTCACCATGGCAACGATAACCGAAATGAAACCGAAGAAGATTCGCATCGGCGATTTGCTGATTGCGAACAAGGTCATTTCGCAGGAACAGCTCAATACCGCCCTGGCGGACCAGAAAAAAAGCGGCCGCAAACTGGGACGGGTGCTGGTGGACAACGGTTTTCTCTCCGAGGACCAGCTGCTCACGTTCCTCTCACAGCAGCTCGGCATTCCTTATATCGATCTGCGGCGCTACCACTACAAGCCCGAAACGGTCCGCCTGATCCCGGAGACGCACGCCCGTCGCTTCCGCGCCATCGCGCTCGAAGACAGCCGCGAGAGCCTGCTCGTGGGCATGGCCGATCCGACCGACATTTTCGCGTACGACGAGTTGTCGCGCGTGTTGCGCCGCCCGCTGCGCTTCGCGGTGGTCAAGGAATCCGAACTGCTCAAGACCATCGACCGTGTTTACCGGCGCACGGAAGAGATCAGCGATCTGGCGCATGAACTCCAGCAGGAATTGTCGGCCCAGGGCGGGGTAGATCTGGCGGCGCTGGCCGAGGCCGAGGGTCTGACCGATGCGCCGGTGGTAAAACTGCTGCAGAGCATGTTCGAGGATGCGGTGCAGGTAAACGCCTCGGACATTCACATCGAGCCGGACGAGAAGGAGCTGCGCATCCGGTTCCGCCTCGACGGTGTATTGCGCGTGCAGACTATTGCGGACCGGCGCATCGCGAGCGCGCTGGTATCGCGCGTGAAGCTGATGGCGAATCTCGATATTTCGGAGAAGCGTCTGCCGCAGGACGGCCGCACCAACGTGCGTATCCGTGACAAGAACATCGACGTGCGCGTTTCCACCATGCCGGTGCAGTTCGGCGAATCGGTGGTGATGCGCCTGCTCAATCCTTTCGCTGGCGTGCTCGGTCTGGAACAGGTGGGCATGCCGAAGAATATGCTCGAGCGTTTTCGCCGCATGATTCACAACCCCAACGGCATGGTGCTGGTGACCGGCCCCACGGGCAGCGGCAAAACGACCACGCTCTATGGCGCACTCAAGGAACTCAACCGCCCCGAATTCAAGATTCTGACCGTCGAGGATCCGGTGGAATACCGGTTGCCCGGCATCAACCAGGTTCAGGTCAATACCAAGATCGAGTTGTCATTTGCACGCGTGTTGCGATCCATGTTGCGCCAGGACCCGGACATCATTCTCGTTGGCGAAATGCGCGATCAGGAAACCGCGGAAATCGGCATGCGCGCGGCAATGACGGGTCACCTGGTGTTGTCGACGTTGCATACCAACGACGCGGTCTCCACCGCGTTACGCCTCATCGACATGGGGGTCGAGCCGTACATGGTCGCCGCCTCGCTGCGCGCCATCGTTTCGCAGCGTCTGGTGCGGCGCATCTGCGAGTCCTGCGCCGAGCCGCATGAATTGTCCGCCGCGCAAATGGCAATTGTCCGCACCGAAGCCGGAGACAAGGCCGATCAGCTGCAATTCAAGCGCGGACGCGGATGCAGCCATTGCAATGGCAGCGGATATCAGGGCCGGATAGGCGTATTCGAATATCTGGAGATGGACAACGCGTTGGTGGAGGCGCTGCATTCGGGTGACCCGCTCAAGTTCTCCACTGTGGCCAGAGCGCAACCGGGATACCAGTCGTTGCGTCGCAGCGCCATTGTTCTTGCCGCACAGGGTCTGACCACCATGGACCAGGTCATTCGCGCCACGTATTCGCTGGAGGAATAGCCTTGTCTCAGGACGAACGAGCGAAGCGGCTAGGGCCGCTCATCTTGATGTCAGTTCGAATGAAATAGGGCGATGTCTTATCTCAGGACGAACGAGCGAAGCGAGTAGGGCTACATTTATGCCGTTGTTTCAATACAAGGGGCGCAATCAGCGCGGAGAGGCGGTGCGAGGCCACCTCGACGCCGCTTCGCCCGACGCCGTTGCCGCGCAACTCATGAACAGCGGCGTCATTCCCATCGACATCATGATCGCCAAAGCGCGCGAGGACGTTTTCGGCGCCCTGCGAACGCGCCTGGCGGCCAGCACCAAGATTACGCTCACGGATCTCGCACTCTTCAGCCGGCAGATGTACACCATGCTCAAGGCCGGTGTGCCGATCATGCAGGCGTTGCGCGGGTTGCGCGAGTCGACGCGGAATCCCGCGCTGGCCGGTGTCATTGCCAATCTGGGCGAAAGTCTCGATACCGGACTGGATCTCAATAGCGCATTGCGCCGTCATCCCAAGGTTTTTTCGTCGTTATATGTCAACCTGGTCCAGGTGGGCGAGACCACCGGCAGCCTGCAGGAGGTTTTCTTGCAGCTCGCCGTTTACCTGGAGCGCGAGAAAGACACCCGTGACCAGATGAAGTCGGCAACGCGATATCCCATTTTCGTCGTGGCCGCGATTTTCATCGCGATCTTCATCATTAATCTGTTCGTGATTCCGACGTTCGCCAAGGTATACGCCGGATTCAAGATCGAGCTTCCCTGGGCGACCAAGGCACTTATCGCGTCGTCCAATTTCACCGTCGCCTACTGGCCGTTGATAGTAACGACGCTGATCATGGCTGTTTTCTCGATTCGCTACTACATCCGTACCACGGAAGGCCGTTATCGCTGGGATAAATTCAAGCTCGGCATTCCGGTTGTCGGCAAGGTTATTTACAAAGCCACACTCGGCCGGTTTACGCGGGCGCTCGCAGTGATGATGAAATCCGGCGTGCCGCTGGTTCAGGGGATGACCGTGGTCAGCCGGGCGGTGGATAACGAGTATATCTGCGACCGGATCGTGCAGATGCGCGACGGAGTCGAACGCGGCGAGACCATTGCCCGCACCGCCGCGGCGACCGGCATGTTCCCGCCGCTCGTGATCCAGATGATTTCCGTGGGCGAGGAAACCGGGTCGGTGGATGAACTCATGTTCAACGTGGCGGATTTCTACGAGCGCGAAGTGGATTACGACATCCGCAACCTGAGCACCGCCCTCCAGCCGATCCTGATCGTGTTTCTGGCGATCATGGTGTTCATCCTGGCGCTGGGGGTGTTCCTGCCGATGTGGGATCTTGTGCAAGTGGCGCGAAAAGGCTAGTCGTGATGCAGGATATGTCTGGTTCCGAGAATCTGGACAAGGTTGAAATCGTAACCTACTGTATTTTAAAAGGCTGCCGTGTTTCAGCAGGAAGGGAGTAATTGTGAGCCGGGAAAGCCAGGACCCATCGGGTCGGGGGTACGAAAGACACTGTAATCAAGGCTTTTCCCTGCTCGAACTGGTCGTCGTCATTGTGATCATTTCGGTGCTGCTGGTACTGGCGATTTCGCGCCTGCTGGCGCTGCAAGTGGACGCCGAGCGGGTGACGATGGAGACGGTTGCGGGGACATTGCGCAGCGCGATTGGCATAAAGGTTGCAGAAAGTATTGTCAGGATGAAGGTCGCCGACCTTCGGGCCCTCGAGGGCAGCAACCCGATGGATCTGCTGGCGGAGACGCCACGCAACTATCTGGGCGAGCGCGACGGGGTGGACCCGGCCACGCTCGAGGACGGCAACTGGTATTTCGATAGACAGGCCAAGGTGCTGGTCTATCTGGTCCGCAACAAGGGATTTTTTGTTGGTGGACTGCCCAACCCTCCGCGGGCGCGGTTCGCCCTGAGGTTGGTCTATAGTGACAAAAACGGGAACGGCGTGTTCGATCCGGGCGTGGATGCCATAGAAGGCATGCGTCTCAGTCCCGTGGAACCTTATTCATGGTCCCGGCAATGATGTCGGGACGGTATGAAGAATGGTGGCAGGCATCAATCCAGCTGCCAAGCATGGTAAAGCGTAAGGCGCTTATTTTTATTCGTAACTCAGGAGATATATATGTCTAAACACCAAAGCGGTTTCACCCTCATCGAGCTCGTCATCGTTATCGTCATCCTCGGCCTGCTGGCGGCCACGGCCCTGCCGCGGTTCTCGAACCTGACGCAGAGCGCACGCGTGGCTTCGCT